>Ga0114993_10003661_pt1 | contig 15791 bp, 18 predicted proteins | sample ArcticOcean_MG_C_FD_87042 | JGI IMG/M metagenome (GOLD analysis project Ga0114993, IMG submission 87042) | Marine microbial communities from western Arctic Ocean - ArcticOcean_MG_CB2_150 | ecosystem: Environmental > Aquatic > Marine > Oceanic | place: Arctic Ocean: Canada Basin | collected...
CCTCAGTAAGGTCCTTTTTGTATTGTGGGTCCAAAACACCTAATGCCATTTCAGCTCCTGTGCCAACTGCTGCATAATCATCTGGCAAAACTGAACCGAGTGGGTCTAAAGTGTATATTGTAGGTTTTTCAACCAAACCGCCCACAATAACTTGTGTCAACAATGGATAGAATCTTCTTTCATACATCATATTTGACATCATTTTTGCGATTGTGTTAGGTGGTACATCACGTTTAATCTCCATTCTTCTAATTTTAGCTAATGCCGAAACTTGTAATGAAAGAATTTGCATATCAGCAACCAAACCAGCACATGCTGCACCAACGTAAGGAGTAATCACAAATGTTTTTTTGGTAGTTTTACTAACTACAAAATTACCATAAGCAATTCTACGCTCACTTGCAAAAACTACACCCTTATCATACGTAATACCAACAGCCGTTGCGCCAGGCATATACATTGCAGTCATAGATCAAGTGGATTTTGAGGAGAATAAAAGTTCTTGCGATGGTATATTTACAAAATACTAGTTAGATCTTGCAAAATTATCCAAGATAAGACACATACATTTTGTGGCTTTTTTTAGTAGATCTATACGTGTAAACTCGTTTGGAGAATGAATACGTGAAAAGACATGTGTAGATCCAATAGCAATTGCTGGCGCCTTCAGAATATTTGTGAATGCATGCATAGGACCAGTTCCAGCACTAGAAATGCTTAGAATATATTTTCCAAAAGACCTACGTGCAGCATCTGTAACATCAGAAACAAATGCATGTTTGGGATTTGTCCTTGCTGCAGCTTCACCATGATATATTTTAATTTCAATATCACCGAAGCCTTTTTCCACTAGATGACATTTTAATCTCATAGCCTGCTTCTTGGGATTCATTTTAGGTACAAGTCTAAAATCAATTTTGACACGTGCCTCTGCTGGCAGAACAGTTTTTGCACCTTCACCATAATATCCAGAAACTATACCTGCGATATTACATGTAGGTTCAGCAACCAGAGATTTTTTAACTTCAAGCCCAGTTTTGTTTCCTAGAAATTTCTTAATACCGTATTCCTTTTTGAACTCTTTCTCATCAAATGGAAATGATTTGAGAATTTTAATATCTGATTTGGTAAGAGGTTGTACTTCCTTATACCAATCTTTGATTAAGATTTTCCCTGATGAATCACGCAGTGTTTTTATGGCTTCAATTAAACGCCAAGCAGGATTCTTAATCAATACAGCAAGGCTTGAATGTGAATCCATCTTTGATTCTCTCAATGATAATTCAACATACAGTAAGCCTTTCATTCCAAGATCTATGATTGGTCTGTTTTTACTATCAACGTGTCCAAACTCCCATATTATACCATCGCAAGAAAACTTCCTTCGATATTTTTTTAGATATTCTTCAATATGTGCGCTCCCAGTTTCTTCTTCCCCCTCTATAACAAATTTTACATTACATGGAACATCCCCAGTAACTTTTAGAAATGATGCAACTGCCCTTATTCGTGTAATTAACTCACCTTTATCATCAGATGAGCCTCTTCCATAGATCCTATTTCCTTTTATTTTTCCACTAAATGGATCCTCATCCCAAAGTTCAATGGGTTCAACTGGCTGTACATCATAATGATTATAGAATAACAAAGTCTTGTTTGGGTTTTTCTTTGACTTCACCTCACCATATACAATTGGTGGATAGCCTTTCATTGTCAGAATTTCTGCATTTATGCCAGATTTTTTTAAAGTACTCCTTACAAGATTTGCACATTTTTTTATTCCCTGATTTTTAGCAGAGACACTTGGTTGTTGTATTAGTATACGTAGATCTTTCACAAGCATATTCATGTTTTTATCAACATGTTGCAAAACTTTTTTTGTACTCATTTTATTTTATCAAATGGTTTCATGACACTTGGTAAAACATCTAGTAAATCAGTTGCTGTAATATGATGCCCAAGTTTCTTTTGTGCCATCTTACCGGCAAGACCATTAAAGTATGCACTAATTACTGCAGATTCTAATGCACTCCTATTGCGTGCAAGCATTCCCGCTATAATACCTGAAAGAACATCACCAGTCCCACCAACTGTCATTGCAGGAGTGTTTTTTGGATTAAGGTATGTTTTTGTGCCGTTAGAAATTATATCGGTTGACCCTTTTAGGAGAATTGTAACAGAGTGTTTCTTTGCAAATTTTTCTACCATTGTAATACATGTCTTCATTGAATCTGGTATAGCCTCCCCAAACATCTTTTTGAATTCACCCGCATGCGGAGTGACAACCACATTTTTCCCAGACAAAAGTGGGAGAATATAACTTACCAATGCAGAAGCATCAAGTGAAAGCCTAACATCTCCATCTAGTAATGATTTAACCAACAGTTTTAGTGCTTCGGGATCTTGAATTGAAAGCCCCATACCTATAGTAGCCGAATCCAGATCAATAGGAATTTGGCCAAGTAGTTTGTTAACCGCACCACGGGTTAATTTAGAATCAACCAAGGGGATTACAATAAGATTAGGTGAAACAGCACGAGTTGACTGTGCATTAATTTTTGGGACACATGTGTAGACTAAGTCAGCTCCAGTTTTCAACGCAGCAAGAGATGACAGAATCGGTGCACCATGATACATGTAGCTTCCGCCAACAACTAAGACCTTACCATTGTCTCCCTTCCTTGAGGATGATTTTCTGATTGGTATGAATTTTTTTACAAGCTTTGCTGTGATTGTATTTGGCAATACCTTCACTTACTTTTTTGGTGAATAAACTTTCTTTTTACTCATAGTTTTTGTCTTAGTGTTTTTTGATTTTTTGATGGGTTTTTTATCAAAGAATGCTTTTCTTGCATAAGCTAGATAGGTTGTATGTCCTATTCCACGAAAAGAATGTCTGGTTTTCCCTTCACGTGCTTCAATATGACGGAGAATTTGTTCAGTACACTCAATATCAGAAAATTCGTTTTGTATCAAAACAGAAACTAATTTTTCAAGTTGATTCATAGTGGGACAAATTGCTATGAAAGCTCCGCTGCCTTTGAGCATCTTTCGTGCTTGTGGAACCACATTCCAAGAATCTCCTAAATCAACAACAACTAAATCAACTTCAGAATGTGGTGACTTCTTTGTTTTCTTAAAGTCAAATTCATTCATTGTAACATATTTTGACATTCCTGCTTTTTTGATATTTTTTTCAGCAATCTTCATAAATTTTGGTTCAACATCATATGTGTATACATGACCTCGTGATCTTACTATTCCAGCTAGAAATGATGTTAATGAACCACTACCTGTTCCAATTTCAACAACTTGTTGACCACTGGTAAGACCTGTTCTAGCAACAATGTATCCTAAATCTTTCGGATAAACTATTTGAGTACCATGTTGTATTTTCATTACAAAGTCGTGGATGGTTGGCTCAAAAAGATAAACATACTTGTCTTTATTTGTGAAAAGTCTAGAACCGTATTCCACACCAATTGCGTCACTATGCTTGATAACTCCAATATGGGTATGGAGTTGATCATTTTTTGAAATCTTAACTAGCCATTTTTTTGAATCGTTATAAAAGAACAAAACGTAGTTGCCCTGCTTTATTTTTGACATAGAATTAGGTATTAAATTTGATTATATGTAATAATCGACTGTCAAATTTGGTTTAGTGGCTTTTTTGATATTAGGTGATTTATACAAAAATTTAACACTGATTATTAATTTTATAATATATGGGAATATTGCCAAAGATTATCATACTATCAGGTATCTTTATTCTAACATATGGTATATTTTCTGCTATTGGTGTGTAAACTATGGATAAAAAAGACTGGATAAGTTATAACAAAAAAAACATAGGTTGGATGATTGGATTAGGTGTTATGTCTGTCATATTTCTGATACTACGATTTATTGTATTCCCTTAATTGTTAAAATACAATCAATATAAAAAATAGATTGTAATGCGGCAACATGAAATAAACAAAAAGAAAAAATTAAAACAAAAACGTAGAGAATCTTCTAAATCACAGATAGAAAAAAAACATAAACGAAAATTCAAAGGTACGAGAAGATCGTAGATATACCATTAATTGTTTACCAAAATTTGATCAGTTAGTATTATCTTAAAAAAAATTAGAAATATTTACATGCGTTGTGGTGCTGTAATTCCGAGTAAGTCAAGTGCCTTTTCCAGAGTTAACTTGAACGATAAGACGAGACATAATCTTAAGTTAATTAATTCTGATGTCTCAGCCTTCAGAACATTAACATGTTCATAAAATGAAGAAAAAGCAACAGCTAAATCATGGCAGTATTTTGCAATAATTTTTGGTGAGTGATTTTTTGCGGCATCATTAACAAAAACTTCAAACAATCCAATCTCTTTAATGAGATTAGTCTCGTATTTACTATTCAGTTGATCAAATTGTACATCAAAATTTGGTTCATTACCAAATTTTTCTAATATTCTAGCAGCTCTAACACATGAATACTGAATGTAACTACATGTATCTCCTTCAAGCTTTAGAGATGTATTTATGTCAAAAGTGATAATTTTTCCAAGGTCTGGTTTAATCAGTTCATATCTTATGGTTCCAATAGCAACATTATGAGCAATTTCATTAAGTGATGTATCGTCTAGATTATCGTTCCTTTCTTTTGATTCAAGTAAAATATGTTTTTCAAGTTTTACAATAATTTCATCTGCATTAACGTAAAGACCTTTTCTTCCTGACATCTGTACATCTTTTCCATCTGTTTCATTACCTAGAACCTTAGCAGTTTCAGAGCTTAATGTAACTGCCTCATAACCAAGATGAACGTAAGAACTTTCTGGATTAAATTTTGACATTATGTTCGTAATAATTTTTTGAAGATTAGTTTGCCTATTGTCAATAACTGTTATGACATTATTAGCAGCAAAAGATTGTTTTGATACTTGTGTTTCTTCAAGTGTTGTTTCGTACAATGTTTTACCATTTGGTTGCGTAGCATATACTGCATAATTGAATGGATCTGCTAATATTCCAAGTTTCCAAGCTGCATATGGTATATCCTTTGCAACATACGTTGCAACACCATTACTCCTCACAATTATTTTATCGTCATCATTTTCAATTGGAAAAACCCAGCAACCAGAATTATCACCTTGATCTTCAAAGCGTACAAGATTTTCAGATTTCATCCTATCGAATACTTTTTCCCATAGCTTTGAATACAAGATTTCAGATTCAAAATTCAGGCAATCGTATGATGCACCTAGATTCCAAGCTGTATCTAACTGATCAGATAATATTTTTCTAGTTAATGTCTTTCCAAACTTTGCAATCTCAGACGTTGAATTCTCTAGTTCTTTTAAAATTTCATGTCGTTTAGATTCTAAATTTTTATCATTTTCATATTTTGAAGTAGTGCTAACATAAACAACATCACCACAATAATTAGCAAATTTCTCGTTACTGGGTGGATTCTCAGAAAACCCCCCATACTTAAAACCTGTAATTATATCAGCAACCTGAAGACCAGAATCATCAATGTAATTCAAAACCTTTACATCATAATTTACTTTTGAAAGAATTCTAGAAATTGAATCTCCAATTACAATATTTCTTAGATGACCAATATGCAGTGCTTTATTTGGGTTAACTGAAGTGTGCTCAACTATAAGTTTAGAACCTTTCCCAATGTCAACACTACCATAATTTTCTTTTATGGATTGAGGCAAAACAGAATTGTTAAATGAATTAATACTAATAAAAAAATTAAGATACCCATTTTTATGCGCCTCAATTTTTTCTAAATCATCACCAAGATTATACTCTGATGCTAATGCTTGAGCAACTTCTTGTGGAGTTTTCTTCATATTTTTTGCAAGTAGAAATGCTACATTACAAGTAATGTCACCAAATCCACTTCTAGAATATTCTACAACAAAATCTACATTATCATACCCCTTTTCGCTAATTATTTTTGAAGTGTTTTCTTTAATTTGATTTATGATATTAAGAAATGCCATGTTTCATCTAAAATCTGGTGTCATGATATCTAACCCTTCAAGAACGCCTTCTCCTGATTTTTTAGTTGTAATAATTTTAGCTAATTTCTTTAGATTTTTGGTTGAGTTAGAAACTGCGATATTATTTTTTACCACTTTGAATAAAGGTACATCTGTTTCACTATCACCAATTGCAACCGTGTCATTTATGTCCACATCAAGTATTTTTATTGCTTCCAAAAATCCAGACCCCTTATCAACGCCTTTAGAATTTATGTGAAAAGCATAACCGCTGTCAGTCAAAACCACGTTAAGATTATTTTCATCAATTATTTTTTGGGCTTGCTCAATCTCAAAAGTTCGTTCTAATACCACTTCCGTCATTCGAGGAAAAACTGGTTTTTCTTTTATTTCAACATCAAGTCTAGATTGAATTGTATCTAAAGCATGAATACATTCACCTTTATTTCCAAGCATCTTATGCTGAATCTTATCACCAAAAGTTATACAACCACCATTTTCTCCCACCGCCAAATGTGTTAATCCACCAAATACTGAAAGTAAGTATCCCTCAACTGATGATCTCCCGGTTACGAAAATCACATTATGCCCTTCATCTTTCAAAGAACGTAGCCTAGATAATGCTTCAAGATGAATGGTTCCTATACCATTCAGAGTTATTGTGCCATCAATATCAACTGCGAATGTCTTTTTTCCCAATAGATCATTTTGGATCACACAGCATAATAACTGAAACGTTAGCGAATGGTTATGGGAATACCTGAAAAGATTAAAGCAATTAAAGATGAGATTGGAAGGACTCAACTCAACAAGGCTACAGAACATCATATTGGGATATTAAAAGCAAAAATTGCAAAATTGAAAAAAGAACAGGAAGCAGTTCAAATTAAAAAAAGTTCTAAAAAATTTGATGGTTTTGATGTTAAAAGGAGTGGTGATGCAACAGTTGTTTTTATTGGACTGCCAAGTGTTGGAAAATCAACATTGTTGAATGCATTAACTGGTTCAAAATCTACAGTGGGTGCATTCCAGTTTACTACAGTAACAGTTGTTCCTGGAATTTTAGATTATCGTGGTGCAAGAATCCAAATGCTTGATCTACCAGGTATCATCAAAGGGGCATCATCCGGTAAGGGTCTTGGGAAAAGAATTTTGGCAGTTGCAAGAAGTGCAGATATTGTGTTATTAGTTCTTGATGTCTTTCAGCCATATCATGAAAATGTTCTAATTAATGAATTATCAAATATTGGCATTCGATTAAACAAAAATCCCCCAAATATAGTAATAGAAAAATCTACAACTGGTGGAATCGCAATTGCCCAACAAGTTAAATTAAAAAAAATGTCAGAAAAACTCGTTAAGGATATTCTTAATGTTTATGGATATACTAGTGCAAGAGTAGTAATTCGTGAGGATATTGACTCTGAGCAACTAGTGGATTTCCTCACTGGAAATAAAACATATGCAAAAGCAATAACAATTTTAAATAAAATTGATTTAGTTGATAAAAAATTTCTTAAGAATGTATCAAAAAAGCTTAAAACAGAATTTATTCCGGTTTCCGCTGATGCAAATGACAATATTGCAGAATTAAGAGACCGAATTTATAATGAATTACAATTTATCAGAATCTATTTACGGCCGAAAGGTGGTGAAACTGATTACAAAGAACCGTTAATCATAAGAAATGGAAATTCTGTTTTAGATGTATGTAATAAATTGCATAGGAAACTTAAGAAAGATTTTAGGTATGGACTTGTTTGGGGCAAGAGTGTAAAGTTTGGTGGACAAAGAGTTGGATTAAAACATATTCTGTATGATGAAGATGTTTTGACTGTGATAAAAATCAAAGGAACTTAAAAATAGTTTTTGACTTATTGTTGCGTAATTTAGTATAGATAACTAGTGAGCTTGATTTGTTCTTCAGTTGAAATAATATTTTTTGATGCAAGTAATTCCAATAACTCTTTGAATAGTTTTTTACCTTCCTCAGACATTACACCCTGAGTGCCTTTTTCACCAGGTGGACCGGGAGGACCTCTTGTACCTCTATCACCTATTTCACCTTTATCACCCATGAGACCTTTGTCACCAGATGGGCCGGGAGGACCAATATGACCATGTTCGCCCTGAGGACCCTGAATTCCTTGCGGACCTTGAAGACCTGATTCACCTGGCCTTCCTGTAGGACCACGTTCACCCACTGGACCAATAGTACCACGTGTTCCCTTATCACCCTGAGGACCAGGAATTCCAGTAAGACCTTTTCCACCAGGAGGACCTTGAGGGCCTTGAGTACCTTTGTCACCAAGTGGACCAGTTGTACCAGTGAGACCTTTGTCACCAATCTTTCCTTGAACTCCTTTGTCTCCTTTATCACCAGGAATGCCTGTTGGGCCTTTTGGACCACTGTCACCAAGAATACCTGTTATGCCTTTATCTCCTCTATCGCCAGTAGAACCTGTTCGACCTTTATCACCTGCTGGACCTGGCACTCCTTTGTCACCTTTGTCACCTTTGTCACCAGTTAATCCTTTACCACCTTGTTCACCTCTTATGCCAACATATCCTCGTTCGCCTGGAGGACCTTTTGAGCCAGATGGATCTAGTCTACCAGATATTGTTTTAACTTTTTTCACATTTGAGATGTCAACACGTCTAGGTTTTTCTTCTGGAATAGATGTAGGCTTGTTATCTCTAGTAATACTAAATTCAAATGATGTATGGGTAGAAGAAAATTGATCTTTAATTATAATCCATACAGACGCCAAATCAAACACATTGGAAGGTATCGGATTAGAGTCACTACCTAAAATTTCAGAGAAATAGCCCTCAGAAACTCTAAGATGGAAATTATCGTTCCATAGAGAATTGAAAGAGTCGTTTCCGATGGTGGCATCAGATGGTCTACTTTGAGATATAGAAATTTTAACCTCGTATATGCCAGAAGAAGTTCCAAACGGTGATTTGCCAGAAACTTCTATGCCTTTAGCCAATATTATTTATCTCAAATTGGAGTATTTTTATATTTTTTATAGTAAGAAAGCGCTATTTTGTGAAAGAGTTTTTAACTAGATCGATTTAGATGATCAAAATAGATGGATAACGCATCAAATGGAAAATCAGAGGAAATACCGGAGCTTTTTTTAGAAAAGAATGAAAAGTCAGAAAATAAGAAATTAGCTAAAAAACTATTTGGGTTGAAAAAAAAATCTAACAAAACAGAACTGGTTAAAAAAGATGAAACATCTCTAATTGATGCTAATTTTAATCGCAACAAATTATTCAGCAAGGGAATTAATCGCATGGCAGATGAGAAACTAGAAGATGCTTCACACCTATTTGAGATGATCTTAAGGATCAACCCAAATGATGTTGACGCACTTTTGAAATTAGGATACTGCAGATTTCATTTAGAAGATTATACAGAATCAATGAGAGTATATGATAAAGTCCTAGATGTTGACGTTGCGAATGCTGATGCGTGGAATCTTAAAAGTCTGATTTACTATGAACGTAAGCTTTACGGAAAGGCACTTGATTGTATAGATAAAGCAATTGATTCTGATCCAACATTTGGAATGGCTTGGTATAATAGATCATGCTATCTTTCATTGCTAAACCAAATTCCAGAATCACTTGATGCTCTTGTACGTTCAATTGAAATTGATGTTAAAAATGCAAAACGTGCTGTTAAAGATTATGACTTCATGAATGTAAGACTTGAAGAGGGATTCAAACGGATAGTAGAGGTTGTCGTGATTGAATCACTTCGACAGGGCTATCACACAATTGGAGCTATCGTCTGGACTACATTTTTAGATAAAGAAGATGTAATCAAATGTTTAACTAGATTAATGAAAAAAGGCCTAGTTGTAAAACATGAGAAGAGACAAGTTTGGAGTACTATAGATACGTATGATCTAATTCCAGAAATGGCAACCAAAATTGGAACTGTGAAAAAAGGTTTGTTGGGTATACCAAACAAATCGTTACCAAAGCCAATAAAAAGTCTCAAAAATCTTGCAGAAGCTATTCAACTCATTAAATCTTCAATTGAAGAAGAGGAATTGGATAAAACTATTGAGTATTGTAATCTATTTGTTGACCCAACTAAATCTGGTCAAAAAATGATTGATGATTTTTTAGAAGAGCATAGAGAAATTAGATTACTCAAAATAAGATTAAAGGACAAAGGTATTGACTTTTTACGAGATAATAAGAAAAAAATGTTGCCGATGTTTGAAAACATGGAAATTTCTATCACTAAGAAACTTCGCAGTGATTTGAAAAGTTAATTAGTATAACCTTCTTCGTGCAACTCAGTCATAATATATGCAACTTCACTGACAAATTGTTCTTCACCTGTAGTAAACACATACCTATGAGCATCATTCCAAAATTGACTTGATTCTTCTGGTATCATTTCATCAATTATTGGAATTATATTATAATACCGGGTTTGCCTTTTTTGGTTTACCTAAATGCTCAAAAAATTTGATCTATCATAAACAGTTTATACTCAATAAATGGAATTTTAGCTAATCGATAGTCAATATTCATTAAATAACTATTCTTTTTAGTAATTTTATTACACAATAAGTCATGAAAGCAAAATTTTCAACTAAATGCAGTGTTTGTGATGCATTTATACAAAAAGGAAAAGAAATTGTGAAAAACGAGAATGAAGATTGGGTGCACAAACACTGTGCAAGTGAAACAGTAGAAATTCCATAATTTGGGTTGGTACTAAATTGTATATAATACAATGTTGTTAATTTTGTCATTGTTTAAAATCAATCCTATAGAAATAGCTTTATGGACATTCAGAAGAAATGAGAAAGATGTTGTAAATCTCTATAACACACTATCCCCAGTGATGCAATTGGCTGTTGGTGGTGATATGTTAAATTTTGGATATTGGGATGAGAAAGATACGTCACCAATTGATGCACAAAATAGATTATGTGATAAAATTGGAAAAATTGCAGAATTAAATTCTGCAAATTCACTACTTGATATTGGGAGTGGCTTATCATCACCCGCAATAATGTGGGCTAGATTATATCCTAATATCGATATTTCATGCTTAAACATCAATTATACTCAGCTACAACTTGCAAAAAAAATTGTAAAAGAAAAAATACCAAATTCTGTAATTCATGAGATTAATTCTACATCTACAATGTTACCATTTTCAACAAACTCTGTAGAAAGAATAATTGCACTTGAATCTGCACAGCATTTTAAACCATTTAGTAATTTTATTTCTGAATCACATCGTGTTTTAAAAAAAGATGGAATTTTTACATTTGCAATACCTGTAGTTAAGAAAAATTTGAGTATAAAAAATCTTGGAATTTTGGCACTGACTTGGTCATCCGAACACTATACACAAGATTTTGTAATTAGCAGAACCGCAAGGAAATTTAAATTAGTTGAAAAAACTGAAATTGGATCAGATGTTTTTGAATCATTAACAAATTATTATATTAAGAATAGAAATATATTAAAAAATAAAATTTTAACACAATATCCATCATATGTAGAGAATATGTTATTCAAATCACTATTGAAAATGAAAAAAGCGTCACACGAAAAACTAATTGATTATTTGTTAATAAAGTCTGTGAAAATTGATTAGGTTATCCAATTATATAGTCTAATTTTTGTGTTGTAGCATGATGAATCAAACTAAAGATGAACAGCTACTCAAAGTAGTAGAAAAAATTTTAGCATTAAATACTGCAATGCGATTTGCTTCAATTCTTGATTTAAAAGGAAACATAATTGAAGGAATTATGAAAAATCGTAAAACTTCGTTGGAGTCGCAAAAACATCAGGAAAAATTTTGTAAGGATGCTGCTAAGGCACGAAAAATGCGTGAAGCATATGATAAGAAACTTGGTAAGGTTCGTTATGTACACACAGAAAGAGAAAATGTCACTCAAATCACTGTGTATGTTAAAAAATATACTATTTTTATTACACTGGAACCAGAATTATCTGTTAATAAAAAATTACAAATTATAACAAAAATTAAAAACATGACTGCGGAACTTTAGTAAGCTAAACCAATAAATCATTCATAAATCTTAATCTCTGTCTATATGTCAAATAATTCATTAAAAATCCTAGTGGATGAAATGGATGATGGGATGGATGAAAAACTAGAAAAAATGGGTTTTGAAGCTTACAGTGTGAAAAAACTACGAGTAGAGGGAAAAAAGCTTCATGCTGACCGTTCTGTGATCAATTATGCTGAGAAAAACAACATGATTTTGGTAACCCGTGACAAGGAAAATGGTATAGCGTGTGAAGAAGGTGGAATTCCATGTATTCTACTTGATAATGAAGAAATTTTTAAAATAGTTTTAGATAAGTTGAAACGTCATGATTATTAGAATTTATTACATTTAACTATCTAGTTTGCAATCATCATCTTTTTTTTGTATTTTTTTTGCAATAATTATTGGTGTTAGTAAAAGTATTGGAATTGTAATACCAATAAAAAGTGTTTGAAGCTGAGTAAGTATAACAGTAAATGTAACTACACTAGATGAACCTATAAAAATAGCAAAAAATGTGCTTACACATGTTGGGCAGGCGACAAACAACCCAGTTGTAGCTCCAATACCTGTTAACCCACCACTTTTTTTTGTAATTGATATAGCTCTTACTGCTAATGCAATGTTAAGACCAACAAGATATGATACGATAATAACAAGTAACAAGTTTATTGGGATAATTTGTAAACCAACATGCTCTGTGATATACACAATGATTGTGGGCATATACCCAGGTTCTCCACAACATGCATTCATGTGTGCTGAAGGTACAATTACACCATAGTCATATGAAAATGTGACATCAGGTTGATACACAATTAACCCTGATGTTAAAGAAAAAAACATACTGTAGGTAATGAATGTAATAACAAAGATTTTTTTTGACTTATTATCTATAGTAGTTTTAGCAATAATTGATAATAATCCGTGATTATTTTCTACAACTTTTCGTTGATGGTAACGATAAATACCGTACCCAATTATGCCAAACGACATAAACAAGATTATATAAAATCCAGTTGCTAATCTCTCAATAGATTGTATCGAATCTGTGGTTATTGAAAAATCACTTATTCTTGAATAAAGTAAAAATATTATTCCAATTACAACAAATCCAATAATTATAAATGCTTTATCACTCATTTTTGATCTTATCATTATTCTAACAAAAATTTCTGTTAACCTAAATTTATGCTTATTAGATGGTTATTTCTTCATGAAACAGGGATTTTCAGCTTGAAAATTAATGATGTCCAAGAAGAAGATTATGAAATAGTGAAAATCACTCATATTGGGTTTGTTGATACATATGGAATTGAAGGATTACTTTTGTTAAGAGCTGATGATGGAAAGGAATTTCATATGAATGCATTTTCAGGTGAAGTAGCTAGACACATATCTAACTTTCATTCTGATGATCAATCTGTTCCTACTATTTATAAAATGCTTGAAGAAATTTGTGAAGAAAATGAAATATTCCTTGTAAAAGTAAAAATCTATGAGAGTGGACAGGCACTTAGAGCAAATCTTTACTTTACTGGAAAAACAGATTTGATATTAAGAAACTATAGGGCATCTGATGCAATTGCACTTGCAGTATTTTACAAAATACCAATACTAATTAGAAAAAATTTATTGCAAGAAACTGAAAACCTAAGTAACAATTTTACTTAAAGTATCTTCTTCGTATGCCTTTTTAATCTCCATGGCAATTCTACGTCCAATACCAAAAGTTTGACCATACTGATATTTTGTATATGGACTAGTTGTCGCAAGTATAGGATTTCCTGGCACTCTAAGCGATACATCATAAACAATCATTTCCAAGTCCTTTGTGATAACACTCTGTAGGGAAAATGGCCCGATTATTCCTGGTGGATATTCTCTTTTCACGGCTGAGACAAATTTGTCACCCATTGAAATTACTTTTTCAAGTAAAGATTCACGAATACTAGCTGGAGTATGACCGACTTCAATATTTTGTAAACTTACATCCATCTCAAGTTGTTGCTTTGCTGGCAACGCATTGAAATCATGTAGATTTGTTTGCAATCTTCTTTCTATTCCAATAAAATCAACATTATCAGAAATAGGTGTATAAAAATAGTTAAAATTTAGATATGTGCCGATAGCGAATTCCTCAATTGTGGCATTCTGTAGATCACTTTTTGAAATAACGCCTTGTTTTATTTTTTCTTCTGATTTTTTTTTATAATCAGAAAATGATGACACGTTAAAAAACGCTCTTTCTAGATTCCGTTTTTTTTCTTGAACCTTAACAATTGAAGGTTTGTTGATATCTTTAGGATTTTTGAAAATTTTTGGATGTTCGATACCAGCTTTTTCTAATAAATAATATTGATTTTTTTTATTACCTCTTTCCTCAGCCTGAAATAATGCTCTATTTCCAAATATTGGTACTTTCAATGTATTTTCAATTATTTTGTATCCAAGATATGCTGTCAACGAACGATGAGGGACTATAATTGTATTAGTATCTCTTAGCATTTTTTGATTTTTTGCTGCTGACATCTCATTAAATTTTTTTAAAATTATAATTTCATCGGCAATCCTACCAAACCGTTGATAAGGTGTTTCCCTACCCTTTTGGCAAAAAACAATTGTTTCCAAACCCTCATCTTTTGCACCATCCATAATTTCCAATGCTGAATGACTTCCTAACACTCCAATTCTTAGACCAGTGTAATTATTTGTAATTTTTTGAATCTCTGATCTACTAATCACATTATGCTAAAGCTATAACCATAATATGAAGTTGAGTATGTTTTTAACCCATAATATTTCTAAAATGTCAGAATGAATATAGAAATGATACTTGTAGGATTAATTTTATTTTCTGGTATGGCTGTAGCTGGAGTAAAAATTTGGGTTGACAAGCATAAAAAGGAAGAGGAGGATGTGCTTGATTCTAATATTTAATCACTTATCATATATTCATTAAAATTATCTGACGTTTCAATAAATATATGAAATTAGTGGTTGGAATTACTGGCAGCACCGGAGTTATTTATGGAGTAAGATTACTTGAAATACTCAAACGCTTAAACATTGAAACGCATTTAATCATGTCCGAATGGGCTGAAAAATGTATCACCATGGAAACTGATCATGATCTTAATTATGTAAAATCTCTTGCAACGCAAAATTCTGATGAGACAAACATGGCGGCGAGTATTTCAAGTGGAAGTCATAAGACTGACGGAATGATAGTTATTCCATGTAGTATGAAAACATTATCTAGTATTGCAAATGGTTATGATGAAACATTAATTGCACGTGCGGCAGGTGTGACGTTAAAAGAGACGCGTAAATTAATTCTTGTAGCACGTGAAACACCATTAACTGCTATTAACTTAGAAAATATGTTAAAATTAGCACGACTTGGTGTTATAATACTACCACCAGTTACAGAATTTTATACAAAACCCAAAGAAATTGATGATATGATAAATCACATTGTTGGTAAATGTTTAGACCAGTTTGATATCGAACATGATCTTTTTACTAGATGGGGTTCAAAAAATTAAAATTGCATAGTTAAGACGTTTCGTTATTCTTTTTTCCTTCAATGTCTTTCAATTCATTATCGCCTTCAATTTCCCCCTTTCTGTATTCAGATTTTGCCTTACCAAACGTCTTTGCAAGCTGAGGGATTTTTGCGGCTCCAAAGATTAAGACACCAATTACAA
>Ga0114993_10003662_pt1 | contig 15786 bp, 17 predicted proteins | sample ArcticOcean_MG_C_FD_87042 | JGI IMG/M metagenome (GOLD analysis project Ga0114993, IMG submission 87042) | Marine microbial communities from western Arctic Ocean - ArcticOcean_MG_CB2_150 | ecosystem: Environmental > Aquatic > Marine > Oceanic | place: Arctic Ocean: Canada Basin | collected...
AGAAGGGGGGCCGTAATTATGAACCTCTCTAGTATTAGGATTGAAACCACGAGGGTCCAAACCGAATCAGAGGGTACCCTGTGTTCTTACAAAAATATTTATATTTCTTTTTTGATTTCATTGACCACTTTTGAGATGTTAGACGAAATACCTTCTATCATCATCCAACCATGACTCTTGACTCCATCGCCTACTAATCGAATACCTTCAATTCCTATATTTGCTGGAAGTTCGGAACCTTGAGGCGCCCTGTTACAAGGCCAATTACGATGATATGAATGAACACATATTTCCTCACCATAGTCTGAAAGCCATGGTATTGCCTCGTACAGCTCTTCTCGACCTTTTCCTATTTCAGACTTTACATCTGAACTAGGCACATATTGATGCGTAATCATCAGATGTTGTCCTTGAGGTGATAAACTAGGATCAGAGAATGAGGGGATCACATACCCACCAACTCGATCTAGTTCTGGTAACATGGTTACACCGCTCCCTTGATGGGGGACATTCTCTTCTAATGCAAAACAAAAACCGATGCCACCTACTGCTTGAGTATTAGTTACTTGTTCAGTTATTTCTTCCTTAACTTCAAAATCATCTGATAGTACTTTCAGTAAGTTAGGATGACCACCATTGTGTATAATTGCGTCTGCACCTACCCAAATTGAGTTATCTCTACCTCTCCTACGTATGCCTACACAGAACTTATTATCCTTGGTAGATTCTTCAGCTGAACCAGGAAGTATTTCTGTAATCTCAGTTGATAATTTAACTCTAGTACCATTCTCCTTCAAATCTTTTCTCAAGCCATCTATAACTCCCTTACATCCTCCTTTGGGGATATGGGGTCTATCGCTCCAAAACGAATTCTGCAACAGGCGAATTACAGATGTAGCTGGCATCTGCTCAAACCTCAGACTAACTGCAAAGTTCGAAAAAGAATCTAGGAAATTCACGAACTCTTTTGAGAATCTCTTGGAAAGCCATGTTTTGCCATTTTCAGTCTCACCAACAATAGGCATTTTAGCTCTTTTACTTAATAATCGAGTTAAATTTACCATATCACTAATTGGAAACCAAGGTAGAACTCCAAACGCACTATTAGCCTGATATAGTCTACCTCCTTTGATTTGACATGCAAAGTTTGTAGTTGGAATGAAATCTACACCATGCCTACTTAGATCAAGTCCGCCTCTCTTCCTACTACCCAATATCAAATTAGCAAAAGGGCCTTTCTTCCCATGAGGAATCATATGTACTGCACCTGTTGGAATTTGAAAACCGTCATGATCATGCTGAGTGAACCTGCCCCCAGCAAATGACATTCGTTCGTAGACTGAGACATCGTATTCTTTTGTCTGCGCCAACATAGCAGCAGATGTCAAACCACCAATTCCTGACCCGATAATCAGAGCTTTTGGGCGACCCATAAAATCATCTAGAGTATACTAGTGCACCAGTAGGGCACGACATAAGACATAGAAGACAATTAGTACAATTAGATTCTAGAACTTCGCAAACACCCTCTACTACTAATGCATTGTCCTTACATGCCATTAGGCAATAGGAACAACCGACGCAGAGATGATTGATGACCTTTAATTTCTCACCAGCAATCACAGGTTTATCATGAGATATGCCTGACTCAAGTGCAGGGATTAGCCCGGGGGTAGCTTTCTCTCGGAACTTCCCAACCATATGGCGTCATTCGAGTTAGTGCTTATGACATTTCCTTAATTAACTGTAGAGAATCCACTACCGAGCAGTCACTCTGGATCGCATTGAAACGCACTTAGGAATTATGCTCTCTTAGCACTTCACAAACCTGAACTTTGTATTCGTCGTAGAAAGTTGTTCGCCCCTTCATCCTAGCTTCCGAGTGCTCAGCATTGTTTCGCCACACTAGTTGGCCCTCCATCGACTCGAATTCGACTATCGTCACTCGTTCGCCGTCTTCGGCCGTGAAAGACTTGTGAGAAATGTATCCAGGCATCGTCTGAGCCAGTGCGCTCATTCGTTCGGCCATCTCTGCGTAATCGTCACTGATATCTGGATTGAGTCGGGAACGAAATACTGTAACTATCATCATCTCTACTCCTATATTGTCCTCTTTCAGCAGGAGGTCTTTCATGATACGGGTGACTCAAACGGATTACTATCCTGCGAGCAATGGGGTTTCATTGGTTCGATTTCAGGACCAAGTGAGTGCAGATGCATCCATTGTAGCCAACCTGCAGGTCATGCCCTCACATAACCACCCCCTCCATTCTGATTCACCGCGGTCCTTGTCATTCATGGGCTCACAACTGGAGACGACCAACTGATTCCAAGCAGAGGTACGCCTTAGATTCTCGACTTCGGCAGGTTCACTCCCCGAGTGATGGATGAACCAGACTTGGCCGAGTTCAACAAGTCCTTGGGCAGCGCAGATTAGAGCCCAGTGGCCACCAGCTCTGGCGACTAGGTCGCCCCCTACACTGATTATCGCTTTCTCGGCCGATCTCCTCCACTCATCGGCTTGTGAGTGATCAGGCCATAGCAGCAACAGGATTCGTAGCAGTTCAACCACCACCGCGGTAGCACCCGGTACCGCAGAATCGGAGACGGACCTCTGTCTGACTGGAAGTTCAGTGTGGTCGGCACTGGTCATCCAGAAGCCACCATCAGGATCGGCGAATATTTTGAGCAACTGGCTGGTAATCTCATGGCTTCGATGTAAACATTCCTTGTTATCCCAGCGTATTCCCCAGCGCAACAGACCGAGTGCAGTCCATGCATAATCATCTAGGAAACCTGGCCCCCCCAGAGTATCTCCCCTTCGTGTACGAAGGATGTCCTTACGAGACAGGAACTCCTTGCATATATGCTGGCCAATGCTCTTGGCATCATCTTCGGGTAAATCTGCACAGGCGACCAGCAGCATGCCGTTCCACGCGGTAAGCACCTTGTCATCTGTGCCGGGCCGGGCTCGCTCGGACCGCTTTTCGAGAAGGTGAATACGTAGGTCTTCATCATCATCCAGCCCGCTGACCTCATGTAGAGATAGTACGCTTCGGCCACTGTTCTCGAAGTTACCCTGCTCGGTGATTCCGAAGCGTTCGCAGGCCACTGTATCCCCGGCCTGTTCGGGAGTCCACAAGTAGAATTCTCCTTCCTCAGATTCCCCGTCCTCTCCGACCGAGTCAGCATCGAGAGTCGACCACACACCTCCGGAGGGATCTAGCATCTCATTGCTAATCCATTCTAATGTCAGTCCTATTACCCTGTCATTCTGACTTCCTATTCCGAGGCGACGTGCCTTCTCGTGAATCGCCAGCATCAGGGCGTTGTCGTAAAGCATCTTCTCGAAGTGGGGGACTGCCCATTCAGCATCCACACAATACCTATGCCAGCCACCTGCGAGATGGTCGAATAGGCCACGGGTCGCCATAACGTCCAACGAATGAGATACGATTTCTCTCTCTCCTGCACGTAGCAAGCCTTCCATTTCCATCGGGTGCGGAAACTTCGGAGCGCCCCCTATTCCTCCGTTAACAGGATCGTAGATCCTCTTGGAGTGGGCCAGCCCAGTCAATATGGATTCCTTGACCAGAGACTCAACATCTTGTGATGATTCCCCTCCTATCGATGATTTCTGGATTTGCTCTGTAATCAGTTCCGAGGAGTTGATGACTTGCTCACGTTTCTCCTGCCATGCCTGCACGACGCTCTCGATCAGTTGTCCCCATGATGGTTTGTTGTAGCGTTGTACGGGGGGGAAGTAGGTGCCGGCGAAGAACGGTTTGAGCGTGTCCGGGTCGACAAATACATTCAGCGGCCAGCCTCCACTGCCCGTGTAAATCTGGCACGCCGCCATATACAGTGCATCGATATCCGGACTCTCCTCGCGATCGACCTTGATGCAGACGAGTGATTCATTCATCTGTTTAGCCATCAGTTCATCATTGAATGATTCGTGCTCCATCACGTGACACCAATGACAGGCGGCATACCCGATGGATACGAGCAGGGGTCGGTCTAGTTTCTTGGCTAGTTCAATGGCTTCCTCATCCCATGGTTGCCAAGAGACTGGATTAGAGGCGTGCTGGAGCAGATATGGCGAGGTACATCCGCCGAGTCGGTTGGTAATCTCATCTGCCATGGTGCGCCATCGCGTTTAGGCACATGAACCCAATGACTCATCCCTGCGTCACAACCGCCCGACGAAATGGAGCCACGAATAAATATCAACAAGGAGAGCTAGTGTGGGCACGTAGATTGCCTACTTGAACCATCTATTATCTATGCGTAATTTTCGCTAGCGAATGAGTCTCCCTTCAGTCAATCCCTGAATACCGCTCAAAATTCCTACTCCTCATACTAAATAGGGCGGGCAGTCGCGGCCGGACAGAGGTATATCATGGTCCAATTTTCAGATTTTGGAATTGATCCTAGTTTGATAGAGGCATTGCGGAATGAGGGCATAGTGGAACCGTTCGAGGTGCAGTGCGAAGCGATACCAGACGCGATGCTGGGAAGGGACATATGCTGCAGGGCCCCGACCGGTTCCGGCAAGACGCTCGCATTCGCCCTACCACTGATCTCCAGGACCGCCGAGGCCAAGCCAAAAAGGCCTACCTCACTTATTCTCACTCCAACACGGGAACTCGCCGAGCAGATTCGTAACGTCCTGCACCCCCTCGCAACCTTGGCTGGCATGGGTGTCTTGTCGGTCTACGGAGGGACTCCGTACAAGGGGCAGTTGAGGAAGCTTGGTCGCGGTGTCGAGATACTGGTCGCCTGTCCAGGCAGGCTAATCGACCTGTTGGACAGGGGTGCACTACGCCTCGACAATGTGGGAGTCGTAGTACTGGACGAGGCCGACAGGATGGCTGACATGGGCTTCATGGAACCAGTCTGCTCGATACTGGACAAGTGCAGGCCGGACCGGCAGACCATACTATTCAGTGCCACTCTGGACGACGACGTCACGGAGATAGTAGACTCGTACCAGGACAATCCTGTGAGGATCGGGATCGGTCCCGAGGAATTGAGCATGGATAGCATGCAGCACCTGTTCTGGAAGGTCAACTTCCGAGGAAAGGCAGACCTGTCCGCATACATTACCGAGAAGTGTGGGCGGAGCATCATATTCTGTAGGACTAGAGCCGGAGTGAACAGGCTCGGCGATGAGATGAGCGAAATAGGTTCGTCATTCACCACTCTGCACGGTGGGATGAACCAGAAGCAGAGGGACAAGTCGATGCGGAAGTTCAGCGCCGGTCGTGCGCGAGTACTGATAGCTACTGATGTCGCATCCCGTGGTATTGACGTGAATGACGTCAGCTGCATTATCCATTTCGATCCTCCCGAGAATGGTAAGGCGTACAAGCACCGCAGTGGGAGGACCGCTCGGGCCGGTTCGAGCGGCACTGTCGTCTCACTCGTGCAGGGGTCACAGAACAGGAAGTACCGTAGGATCCAGGACGAGGTGGGAATAAAGTGCAAATTCACCCAGCCTGATGTCGATATGTTGGAGGAGAGGGATTTCGTGCTCGCCCCACCCGGCGAACCCGAGCGACGAGAAAAGTCCAGAGGCTTTCGTAACAACAGAAAGAGGGCGAGGAGATCTAGGAAGAGCACCCATTACAAATCCTCGAATCCCGGCTCCGGGCATTCAAAGGGCCGCCGGAAGGGGAAGCGGAACGGCCGGTCCCGCCGCAAACTGAAGAAAGCGGACTCCAGAGCCTAGTCGAGATTCAAGATCTTGTCCACACTGAGTATGTTGAGGGGCATTCGTTTTCATCATCGGAGTCTAGACTCTCTATAACCTCTTCAGACCATTCGCTCCTATCCCACCCGGGGAATTTGACATCCCCGCTATCATTGGTGTGAACGGTGGTCACGTGAATCTCACCGACCCTATCGAGGAACATCTCGTAGACCTGCGCTCCTCCGATGACCCAACACTCCTCACTTCCCTCGGCGAAGGCCAACTCGATTGCTCGTCCCACATATAGTGCGGTCTCAGCACCCTCTGCCAACCATCCGGTGTCTCGCGACATTACGATGTTGACACGTTCGGGCAACGGTCTGAACGAGTCTGGTAACGAGTCCCAAGTTTTCCTTCCCATGATTACCGAGTTGGACCCAGCCCCCTCTGTAAGGCGCTTGAATCGGGCCATGTCGCTCGCTAGCCTCCAAGGGAGACGATCTTCCCTACCGATGAATCCGCCCTCATCCATCGCGACAATCATTGCCATCTTCATTGGTTCACCTCAGACAGAGATCGGGGCCGAGATGTGCGGATGGTGGTTGTAGTCCGTAATCTCAATACTCTCGTTGGAGAAGTCATCAATTATTCTAACAGAGGGGTCAAGCCTCAATGTTGGCAACTCAAGAGGCACACGATCAATCTGCTCGCGGGCCTGATCGAGGTGGTTGAGATAGAGGTGACAATCCCCTCCTGTCCAAATGAATTCGCCAGGCTCGAGGTCGCACACCTGAGCCATCATGCAGGTTAGCAGGCTGTACGAGGAGATGTTGAATGGCACACCGAGAAATGCATCAGCGCTTCTTTGGTAGAGTTGGCACGAGAGTTTCCCGTCATTGACGTAGAATTGGAAGAAGGCATGGCAAGGCATCAGAGCCATCTCATCGAGCTCGCCAACGTTCCATGCCGAGACGATGATACGCCGACTGTCAGGGGTATTTCGAATCAGGTCGATGGCGTTCTCAATTTGGTCGATTATTCTGCCGTCGTCAGCCTCCCATTTCCGCCACTGCTTACCGTATACAGGCCCAAGGTCTCCATCCTCGTCGGCCCATTCGTTCCAGATTCGAACCTTGTTGTCCTGCAAGTAGCCGACGTTGGTGTCCCCAGAGATGAACCACAGCAACTCGTGGATAATACTCGGCCAGTGTACTCGCTTAGTGGTCACTGCCGGGAAGCCCTCGGAGAGGTCGAAACGCATCTGGTGACCAAACACCGAGATAGTCCCCGTCCCCGTACGGTCTCCCTTCTCCTCGCCCTCCGCGAGAATCCGACGCAAGAAATCCAGATACTGCTGCATATGCCTACTGACCTGTACGTCGGAAGTCCATCAAGGATGCGGCTTGTTCCGTCGACCAACATCTGAGTCAGAGACGGTGTGATCTAACTTACCATGATCACACAAGAGTTGATGGCTGACTTCTATTGCCCCCTGATATGCGAAACAGGAGTATGGCTGGCTTGTTCATGGTGGCCCTGCTGGCCACTGCCACAACAGCCCCACCTGTCTCTGCCGAGTGGGAGGACGACAATTGGCTGAGTAACATAATTGGCCCAGAGAGATTGGCTCACGGAGACGAGTTCGGATGCCACGGCTACGAAGGAGTCGTCACTGCCGAGGAAATTTGGGTCATCGAGGCCTGTAAGGGCTACATCGCCGAATTTACCAACGCCTCACGCTGGGACCCGTATCCAATATCGTTCGGAGTTCCCGGGCAGCATCTCGACGAGGTCACTGCTACCGCTCTGGTCGAAGCGGGTTTCGAAATCGTAGGCGATCTGCTGACGGAGGCGCCCGAGGGCCTCACTACTATGACGAGGAATGGGGGCAGCTTGGAGCAGGGAGTGGCAGACCGAGAACTGCTTGAATCAGTTGAGGAGGATGCCCTAGTTAGCATCTATTGGGAAGCGAGGAAGGATGACCTCAAGTTGAGGGAGGATGAAGGGGTGATGTCATGGCTTGAGCAGCAGGATGTCTGGTTCACTACCTGGGGCGAGTGGCACCACCACCGAATGTCGGGCAACGAGGTCGTCGTAACCGTCGAGGGAAGTACCATCACAGCTACACTCCCAAATCAATCATCGTGGGCCGTTCCCGGCACAGTAAGGCTGCAGTTTGACACGAGAGTGGTTCGAGTCACTGATTTCTCAGGCATGGACTTGATGGTTATCGAAGCGAATCAGCGTAACCTCCTAACCGGCTGGAGTGAGACAGCAGATGGATTGCTCCTGACGATAGAGCCGGGCATGACTGCTTCTATAGAACTCGATGGTGAGCCCAATTCCGCCCTGTCTACGCCGCAGGTTACGTTCAACGGACTGCACCATGCCGTGACCGTGGTCGGCCACCATACCACCAATCTGTTCCAGTGGTCCTCGGACTTCCAGAAGTCCGACCTCGTGTTCACGTGGCTCATAGAGAGGCCAGCAGATATTGAGATGAATTGGGCTCTCCCTGTGATTGCAGCAGCAGTGCTGATTGCAGTGCCAGTGAGCATCAACTACCTTGTCAAGAGAGATCAGAGAGAGCTCTTTGAATAGTCACAATTCTATATCAGGTCCCTCGATTCTAACTCTCTCCGAGCGCATGGTTTGGATAATCCGAGCAACGACTCCGGGAGCCAATGCCTCGGGCGCATGCACGCCCGGAGGGAGCATCTCGGGGTCGGCCAGCCATTCCTCGACGCAGCACGCGGTCACCATCCCGGTACTGCGCGCCATTGACGAACCATCATCACCTCCGTAGTCAGCTACCCTCCACACCATCTCGGTACCATCGTGGCCCTCTGCCTTGACTTCCATCCAAGTGAATTCAGGCATCTTGTGGTCATACCACCATTCGCGCAGCAACTCATTCTCATCTAGGGTACCCGCATCCCTCTCATCGATGAATCGCTGGATATGGCCCGGCCATCGGACGGTGTACTCCGACATCTCGACGGCAGGTATCGAGCTGAGCACGCTGCGCAAACCGTCGGTCAGGAAGGCCTCCATCTGGCCATGCTCAGGGACATCAATCAGATGACGTTCTGTAAGCGCGGGTAGAACCACCTCTTCTCCATTTCTGATGACTCTTGCAGGTCTGGTATACTCTGCAATGACGTCCTTAGGTGAGAACGGAGCCATGTAGTTCCAACCTCCTGTCGGTCCGGTTGGATTGCCTCCGACCCGGACTTCACCTCTGGCCAATGGGCCCAGCCTACGATGGGCCTCTGCTAGAAGCATGTTGGACAGACCGGGCGCTATCCCCACGTCCCATAGGATACTAGTGCCCCAATCCCTCGCTTTCTCGTCATGCAGGTCAGGAGTATCATCACTAAAACTGAGATCAACCGTCCTGTAGCCCTGCTCATTCAGTGTATTCATTGCAATCTTCCCTATATCTCCTGGTAGCATATTGACGACTATATCCACCTCTGCGTACTCATTCAGTTTCTCGCAGTGGTCCAAAGCGTCGCCGTGATGAATCATCACTCTAGGGTATCCAACTACCTTTGGTTGTGGATTCATGTCGTGCACGTGCACGTCATGCCCCTTATCGGCCAACCTGCATGCGACGTAAGAGCCCACGAGCCCGGCCCCAATGCAGTGTATCGATGCCATGGGGGTTCGAAGGCGGTTACATACTTCGGTCTAACGGTTGGACTCTTGGCGGCTTTGAGGGGCGATGCCTTGATTGAGGGCATTGCAGGCCACGGGACGTGGCGAAAGGCGAACGCATAGATCCATGGTCATCCGAACAGTCGCAGGACTATGCGAGAATTATCGAACAGTTCGGCCTCGATACAGTGAATCCCTCTGAACTCCCGAATCCGGGTATGTTGCACCGTCGAGGTATCGTATTTGCCCATCGTGATCTCGACGTAATTCTCGGCTGCATCCAGCGGGCAGAGCCCTTCGGGGTTTTGACAGGTCTGATGCCCAGTGGCAGGATGCACCTAGGTCATTCTATGGTCATAGACCAAGTCAAATGGTTCCAAGAGCAAGGCGCCGACATCACAGTTACAGTTGCCGACCTTGAGGCACTAGCCACCCGAGGTACCTCACTCAAGGAGGGTCGCAAAACCGCCCTAAATGAGTACGTCCACAACTATGCTGCCCTCGGCCTCGATCCTGATTCCACTAAGGTCTACTTCCAGAGCTCAAGACCTGCTGTGCAACGACTTGCATTTACTCTGGGTAAAAGGACAAATCTGTCCGAGTTCGAGGCGATATACGGATTCAGTGGCGAGACCAATCTGGCTCACGTTCAGGCGCCGCTGATTCAAGTTGGCGACATCATTCACCCCCAACTGGAGGACTTCGGTGGATTGCGTCCCATCGTAGTCCCTGTCGGTATCGATCAAGACCCCCATCTGAGACTCACTCGTGGTATTGCAGGAAAGACCCATTGGTTCAATGTCAAGCCACGTAAGGAAGGAGGTCTGACGGTGGCGCTATCGGTGCAGGAGGGCAATCAGCGAGCACTAGGCGTCATCGGTGGAAAGGTCGACGATTCAGCGAGGGCCATTCTCTTCGATCGAATGGCAGGGGCACTCGCCCCCCTAGGCTTTGCTGATATGCTCGCCAATCCTAAGTACGGCACACTCGACATCCCCGGCGCTACGCTTGACGACCGCGCACGTGTGCGAATGCAAATGCTTGCCCTAGAGCGCGAGCTAGGTGGCATGGGTTTGATGCCACCCTGCTCGACCTACCACAGGTTCGCTGTGGGTATGACAGGGAATAAGATGTCCTCCTCACAGCCGGAGACAACAATTTTCATGGACGAGTCGATTGAGGAGATGGAAGTGAAGGTCAAACGGTCATTCAGCGGGGGCCAATCTACTGTAGAGGAGCACCGCCGCCTCGGCGGCGACTGTTCCAAGGACGTGGCCTTCCAGTACCTCCAGTTTTTCTTCGAGCGCGATGATAACGCCCTGTCTGAAATCAAGGCAGAGTACGAGAGCGGTCGAATGCTCGCCGGAGAAATCAAGCAAATCTGCATCGATAGGGCCACAGAGTGGCTGCACGAACTGACCGAACGTAGGGACATGTGGTCTGACAGGCTAGATGAATTCCTCGCCCCTGATGCCCTCTAGAGGTCATCTACGTCGAACACTGGAATGGATGGGCCTGTCTGTAACTTCGATAGTTCGTCCTTTGTGAGCTCTCTTGGGTTCGCATCATCATGAAGAATCTGACTGTGCCCCATCGGATCCAAGAGTAGGAGTTCAACAGATCCCTGTCCAGCGCTGATTCTCCTGATCTCTCGCAGAAGGATATCGCATTGTTCAGCGGTATCATCATCCTCAGCTTGCCTACGAAGCATCATGATGACATCTCCAAAACGGTTGAACACGCCTTCGATGTTGGAGATGTATCCTGAAGAACTGTTTCCCGGAGAGGCTTCAAGGGCCAGTTCGACCAGCCTCACTGTGCATGATGAGGAGCGTACTACCCTCGCACTCAAATGTTCAGGCGAATTTACTTTGAGACTCCATCCGCCAGGCTTACTACCTTCGGCGGGGATGAAGTCGGTATGCTTCCAACCGCATGAGTCACAAAGTATGGTCAACTGAGTATGTTCTCCGAAATATGGTATCTCGGAAGTGTGCGCTATCATTGTCAATTCTTTGCCGTAATCGCAAACCGGGCATGGCTGCTCGATACGGCTCTCGATGGAATCACCTCAGAAGTACATCGATGTACCCTCGGACTTCCGAGTGCTCTCGAATTCAGAGGGTAGAAGCAGAAGTCGCGAATCCCCTAGTCTGACTACCTCACCGCATAAGTCATCCTCTACGAAGCCCCTAAGCCTCTCTACCGCTGTCTGCAGCTCAAGCTCCCGGCTTAGCATCCTGCTCATCTCCACGATTACTAGGTCTCCATCTGATACCCAGTCCATCACCATGGATACACCGGTGATATCGTCGAGTATTGCCCGGTGGACGATGGCGTCACCAGTTCCTCTGGATACGGGGGCGTCGGGGTATCTATCTGCAAGGTCGTGGTAGTTCTCGCCGGGCTCCATAACCATGCCCGTATCATCCGGGATGCTAGGCATCTCTATCCAGCGCGGCCCACTTGCCTCGCCCTTAGCCACGACTGTCCGCTTCTACGCGCCGCCTTGACTTCTGCGGTAGGGCACAGCGCGTAAATCACGTTTACACCCATTCCACGATTTTCCAGTCCCCCCTCCCGTCGCATTCATAAGGGGCCCGAAACGAGTCGGGTTCGCTGGGGACTTCCCTGCAGCAGGTGGCTCAATGAACGATTCCATGGATGTCGTCAAGACCGGAACCAGTACCATCGGGATTACTTTTGATGGTGGAGTGGTGGTCGGGGCTGATCACAGGGCCACTATGGGGCACTTCATTGCCAATAAGAACGTGCAGAAGGTATTCAAGATTTCAAACACAGTGGCTCTGACTACTGCAGGACTGGTGGGCCACGCTCAGTCGCTATCTCGCACTCTCACGGCCGAATTGCGCCTTTATGAGCTCAAGCACGGTACCTCAATGACCGTGAAGGGCGCCGCTACACTAACTGCCAACATTCTAGTTGGCCGACCGCATTACGTCCAACTTCTAATCGTAGGTGTGGATGATTCCGGTTCTAGTGTCTATAGTATAGACTCGGCCGGTGGCTCGATTCCTGACGTCTACTGTGCTACTGGTTCTGGCAGCCCCTACATGTACGGAGTGCTCGAGGATCAGTTCACAGAGGGGATGTCCGCGGACGAGGCCCTGCGTGTCGCCGCCAAGGCACTGCTCGCCTCCGCTCAGCGCGACGCCGCCAGCGGCAACGGAATGGACCTCGTCGTCATCACCCCTGACATAGGCTTCAACCAACTCTCCGAAGACGAGGTATCAAACCTCCTGTCTGGAATCTAAATCCCCTCCCGGCCAAGTGCCAACCTCCCATTCTGGTGGGTGACAAGTACTGCCGTGAGCATAGCAAGGATGTGAACGAATGCGCTTTACGTTGAGTGAATTGAAGAAGAAAATTTCGAAGTTAATACCCAAGGATGTCGATTACGAGGTCGACTTAGAGGCTGGCTCGATTTCGATAGTGACCAAGCAGCCAGGGGCATTCAGCGGCTCTGGTGATAACCTCACGGTTAGAATAGCGAAGACCATCAAGCGTCGTGTAGTCATCAGGCCCCATGCCGATATAATGGTCGACGAAAATGCAGTTCATGACGCGGTCGCGCGACTGATTCCTCCCGATGCCGATGTTCGCAAGACCTGGCTCGACCCCGCTCTCAGTCAAGTTATCCTTGAATGCGACGATCCCTCCGTAGCTGTTGGCCCAAAGGGTTCGAACATCAAGGCTCTGCGTGATGAGATTGGTTGGCTAGTTGATGTGGTCAGGGCGCCTGCCATAGGAAGTCGAACCCAGCATGACATTCGACGATACCGCAAGGAGATGGCAGATGACAGGAAATCACTGTTAAGGAAGTTCGGCACCCGCATCTACCGCCACCCAAGGCCCGGTGAGCCATGGGTCAGGATCACTGCACTGGGCTCTTACAGAGAGGTCGGCAGGGCGATGCACCTAGTCACTACCAACGAGTCTAAGGTACTCGTAGATTGCGGGGCGAAGCCAACCACCAAACGCAGCGAGGTAGAGCCCTTCTTCACCGCTCCTGAGTTACTCCCACTGGACAATTTGGACGCGATTGTGATTACTCACGCGCACATAGATCACATTGGTATGCTCCCAGTTCTGTTCAAGTACGGCTACAGGGGTCCTGTCTACTGCACGCCACCGACTCGTGATCTCATGACATTACTCCAGATTGACTACATCAAGGTCGCTCGGGCGGAGGGTAACGAACCACCATACTCAAAAGCCGACATACAGGAATGCATCAAGCACGTTGTTGATGTCAACTGGGGCGACAAGACGGATATATCACCGGACATAAAGATGACAATGGAGAATGCCGGACACATTCTCGGTTCATCCAGCGTCTACATGCAAATCGGAGAAGGTAAGGGCGAACACAAGCTGCTGTTCTCAGGCGACATCAAGTACGAGAAATCATGGCTCTTCGATGCAGCAACAGTCAGGTTCCCCAAGGTCGAGACACTAGTAATAGAATCGACTTACGGCGGACCTCAGGACATTCAGCCCACAAGGCAGCAGGCCAGCCAAGAGTTGCATGACCTCATCATCGACGCACTTGGGAGAGGGGGCAAGATATTCTGTCCTGTATTCGCAGTCGGTCGATCTCAAGAGGTCATGATAGCAATAGATCAGTTATTCAAATCGGGCAACGTCAAGCCTGTTACTGTTTGGCTCGACGGAATGATATCCGAGGCCACAGCGATTCACTCCAGTCATCCGAACTTCCTCAATAGGGACCTCCGCCGTCAGATGCTAAAGGGAGGTCCCGAGAACCCCTTCAATTCATCATGGTTCAAGCAGGTCGATTCGCGCGAGCAGAGGGATGCGATACTCCTCGACCCTAGTCCCTGTATTGTCCTCGCTACCAGTGGGATGATGACCGGAGGTCCTATTGTTGAGTACTTCAAACACTGGGCACCTGAGCCCGGTTATACTCTGTGCTTCGTTGGCTACCAGGCCTCGGGAACGTTGGGCAGGCGTCTGCAGCAAGGTCATGCCCAAGTTCCTCTGATGGACAAGGGGCAGACCCTGATGATTGATATCAGGTGCAACATGGTGACCATAGACGGCTTCAGTGGCCATTCGGACAGGAACCAGCTCTTCGATTACGTCTCGGCTCTGAATCCGATCCCTCGCAAGATTATCTGTCATCACGGAGATCCTCAGACCTGCAACGCCTTCCGGCAAGGTCTGAGGGAGCGCTTCAGGGTGCAGACCTACGCTCCTGCTAATTTGGAGACACTCAGACTCACGTGATTACAGGACCGGAATGTCGAAGCCGGATTCTATTGGATCAGGAACATCCTTTTCTCCTTCCTCGGAACCCTCGTCATCCGACCAGTCTTCGATTCCTTCTGAATCAGTACTCTCCCAAGGTACCGTAGGACTGAGCGCCATCATCAGAGCCAGCGGAGTCAGCAAGAGAAATCCCCATGCCTCAGCGGTGAGCGTACCCTCGGCAACGAAGCTATTCGCCGACATCCCTACTAGAAGCACGGCGAGCACCCAACCGACAACTACTCTGAGTCCAACCATGCACCCCGCACGGGCCCGAGATACATCAAATCGGCCCAGTAACGCTCGGGACAAACTATTGTACCGTGATATTGTGGTTCTAGCGTGGATGAAGTCTGGATACTAGTCAAGTGCATCTGCGGCAACTTGTTTGGTTCTAGAAAAGCTTCGTTCTCATCATGCCCCCGATGTGGCTCCTCAAAGGGTAAGACGCAGAGGGAGTTCCAGTCTCCTAAGAGCCTCGCCGAGGCGGTGGCTGCATCCAATCTTCCTTTACAGATTAGTCAGGAGGTAGAGTCCCGTATCGCCGCTGAGCAGAGCCGGAGGGCTGTCCTGGGAGAGAAGACCAGAGGAGGTCCGGAGGCTATACGCAGTATTATGCGCCTGTCAACCGGAAGCGACGGCAGGTTGACTATCAAAAAACTCTCCTCAGAATTGGAAAAAGAGGGCTACGCCGAACCGTCAGCAGAGCAGGTCATCGGGCAGGCCGAGATGGAAGGTATCCTATTCATGGCCGACTCCGAAAGTTGGTACTGGCTCTAGTAACCTTCATGCTGCTCATTCTAGTGGATGGGACTCAGGGCCCGTGGGTTAGTCTGGCTTATGCTAGATCGTTTGGGACGATTTGACCCAGGTTCAAATCCTGGCGGGCCCACCATCTCAGACGCCTGTCTGCGAAGCCATCGAGCGTGCAGGTCACCCTTGCGAAGCCAGGGCCTCCGGGCACGTCGAAGGCGTAACCGTTCCAGGCTGCCAGAGCCTCGCTCATGCGATGCCTCCTTCAACTATCAGAGAGTGCGCGGCTTGATGGAATACAAGACGGTGACTGCGGGAACCCGCGAAGACGGGGGCCAAGGGGTGATAGAGGACAGCGTGGATCTGGTGGCCGTGTTGGACGCTCA
>Ga0114993_10003663_pt1 | contig 15779 bp, 10 predicted proteins | sample ArcticOcean_MG_C_FD_87042 | JGI IMG/M metagenome (GOLD analysis project Ga0114993, IMG submission 87042) | Marine microbial communities from western Arctic Ocean - ArcticOcean_MG_CB2_150 | ecosystem: Environmental > Aquatic > Marine > Oceanic | place: Arctic Ocean: Canada Basin | collected...
ATTATTGGCAGCCATCTATTGAACGCTCGGGTGCGCGCCGGTGGGCAGGTTGTGGTCGAAGAGAGCGAGGGGGGTGCACGGCGGCAGTATCGTTGGCGGGCAGGTTGTTGCCTCGCAAGGCATCGCCGCCGGCGAAGTCCGCGGTACGTCGTTGAGCATCGGCCCGGATCCGGACATCGTAGCACAGATGCGCCAATTGGACGAGGCCATCGAGTTTTGCAAAACAAATGTCATGCGCATTTTCCGCACTCTGGGGCTGAAGGATATTGATGTATCCCATCTAAAAAAACTCATCGAGGGCCGCTCGCCCGATAAACGCGCGCCGATGATTCGTATTCTGGAACAGTTGAAGAGCTTGGCGGCAACCCGGGTCGAATCGACAAAGAAACGGCAGGAATTAGAGATTAAGTTGAAACACCTGATCGCGGAGGCCAGCATTGAGATTTCCGGTGCGGTGTCCGCCGGCGTAGTGCTGCGCATGGGAGACAAGACTTTGACCGTTCCCGAGGATTTGCCTGGCGCGGCGTTTCAGAAAGTGGCAGAGGGCATTAGTTGGAGTAAGAGGGGGTAGAGAGGAGGAATTTTATGAAAATTGGCTATTCGATTTGGGGCATGCCTACATGCCCACTGGAAAGTGAGGCGAGCAGACAATATGGACAAGATTAAAGTGGGATTGGTGGGCTGTGGTGGCATGGGCACGCGGCATTTGTTCGGCCTAGGAGAGTTGGGCAAGACTCCTTTCAATAATATTGAAATGGCAGCAGTGTGTGATATTCGGCGCGACAATGCCGAGATGGCAGCCGACGAAGCGGAAAAGCTTTTGGGCCACCGCCCCGAAGCCTTCACTGATTTAGCAGAAATGAATCGCCAGGTATCCGACTTGGTGGCCGTGGACGTGGTGGTGGATCCTTCGGTACACCACACGGTGGTATGTCAGGCTCTGGATCTGGGATTGCACGTGATGGTGGAGAAACCTTTGGCAATTACCATAAAGGGCTGCCATCAGATAATAGAGGCGGCCAAACGCAATAACCGCATTTTGTCGGTGGCCGAAAATTTTCGCCGCGACCCCTCGGCGCGACTGGTCCACCATCTGCTGCAGCAGGACGCCATCGGCAAACCCTATATGGCGACTTTCCATTCGCTGTCGCCGCACGATGATATCTTCATTACTCCCTGGAGGCATATGAAGGACCGGGGCGGCTTGCTGCTCGATTTGGGGGTCCATTTCACCGATATGATTCGTTATCAATTGGGCGACATAAAAGAGGTCTTCGGCGAAGTCAAGTTGGCGACACCGGTGCGCAAAAAACCGGAAGCTGTCAACAGTCCTTACAAACACTACAAAACACGTTTTGCAGAAATGGAAAACGAAGTCCATCCCACGGCCGAAGATACTTCGGTGGCGATGTTCCGCATGGAGAGTGGGGTGGTGGTAAATTGGGTGGTGGGTCTGGGGGGACATGGCCATTGCGGCGGCGAACTCATTTTTGGGGAAGAGGGCGTGATCCAGGGTTTTGGCAGCCGCGGCGCGCGCACCCAATTAAAAAAGACCGGCCAAGAGGATATGGGACAAGAGGAGTTGCTCGCCAAGGTGGAGGGGTTCGAGCTAGAGCCGCTAGCGGCGCATTTTTTTCCTAAAGGGATCTCCGGGGAAAACGTCGATGGGCAATTACTGGCGCTAGAGTACTTTGAACTGGGCGCAGCGGTCCTGGACGGGCGGGCCATAGAGGTGGACGGAGTGGAAGGCATGAAGGATGTGGCCGCTGTCTACGCGCTGTTCGAATCGAGCCGACTGGGTCGCACAGTACAAATGAGTGAGGTAGAGAGCGGTGAGGTGTACGAGTACCAGGCGGAAATCGACGCGGCGCTAGGTATTGGCTGAGTGTCGATAGATGAATTCTTTTTGGGTCTCGATTAATTGTGGCTACCTGATCACTTTTTGCGTATTATCTGTAGGAAACGACGGGATGCGCAGGCTTGCAGCCCCAAAGTCACGTTGGAATTTTGCCCTAGCCGCAGGAGTGTTGCGATGATTGGATATAGTCGATTGCGGTCTTCCCTGTGCACAGTGTTGGGGGTGGTCTGGTTTGTTTATGCGCCAGTAGCCGCCGTGGAGTCGATTACTATTGGCCAGGACGGCGATTTTGACTGGCGCTTTAATGGCGCGGCCGTCATCAGCACTATCCAGGCTGAGTATCTCGCTCCACCCGATCCCGACAATCCAGGGGCGACGCCCGATTTTCTGCTGGGCAATACCCCAGGCAATTCGCTCGAAATCGACAATCCTGACGCGCCATTGAGTATTCATCCTATCCGTATGCTCGAGTGCCCGGAGGGCAGTTGTCCCGAGGCTAATTTGGCCAGTGCCACGGTGGCGCGCGGGGGCACGATCCGCGTGCCCACGTTTTCGTCCTATTCTCTGCAATACCAGACAGATGATTTTCAGAACGACCTAGACGAGGTCATTTCTAGCCAGCCTGGCGGCGAAGAGGGGGCGGTCGAATTCAAGAGCCGCAATGCATTTGGGCAATTACTCATACTCGACATGGGCACTCGTTTTGGCGTCAATAGAATTCGTTTCTACCCGCGCAATACCGTGCAGAAATCACCCGGAACGCCGTTTGATAGCGATTTTCTGAGGGCCTATGAGTCGTTCACCAATGACGGCGTGGATCTAACACCGGGGGGGAATCAGGTCTGGGCGCCCCTCAACTTTGTAAGCGACAACAAACAGTCTATTATCGACATTCCTGTCGATCCGCCCAGATATGTGCGATCAATCCGCCTTAAGTCGCTAACTCAGTTCGACTTTGAAATCGACGAGATTGAAGTATACGGTCGAGGATATTTTCCCGAGGCCACCTACCTGTCGAATATCTTCGACGCCGGCGAGCCGGTGACCTGGATCGACTTGAGTTGGTTAGAGGAGGTCGTTGGCGATCCGGATTTCTCTGGGTTGCAGATACGCACGCGCACAGGCACGGACGATTCTCCCTTCCGATTTACCCGCAAGCTGAGGGGCAAACCCGGTGCCGATGAGTTATTCAGTTCGCTGGACGATTCGACTCGGGACATGACGAGAGCCGAATACGAGCGCCTGCCCCAATTCGACGCGGAAGGCCGCGAATTTGAGCCCGGCTCGGTGCAAGACGATTTGGTTAATTGGAGTCCCTTCAGCACGCCCTTTGAAGCGGCCGCTGCCAACGGCCCCAGTAGCTCCATCGTTTCACCCAGTCCGCGGCGTTACTTCCAATTCCAGGTTGAGTTTCAGAGCAAGGGCATAGACGCGGCACGCATATTGCGCTCGTTGAACTTCAAGTTCTCTCAACCCATTGCCGATGCTATCGTCGGCGAAATATTTCCGCGTGAGGCCGAACCCTCGACGTTACTCTCCTTCATCTATGCTCTTAGATCGAGTATACAGACTCCCGGGGTCCTCGGCTTCGACAGCGTACAAATATCCACCCAGTCGCGCGTTGAAAGCATAGACCGTGTGGAACTCCTGGGCAGCGATGATCAACTCATAGCTGCTCGCGACTTCACCAGTCTTGAGGATACATCCCCGGTAGATGGCTTTCAGATTCTCTTCGCAGAGGAAGAGGCCTTTGCCGTGGGCTTTCCGCTAATTCGCGAAGATGGCGTCCAGTTAAGAATTCACTTCCGCACCAGTCTGCTGACCTACAGTACCAATTTTTCAGCTAGTGCCAGGATTGCCAGCGACCCTGAAGCTGCCCAGACGATTGTTTCTGGCGATGCGGCGTTACTGGGAGAGGATGATGTCCCCGATTTTTCGGGTACCACGGTTCTGAGCCCGTTGATTCTGGATGGCAGTTTACTTGCTCAAGTAGATTTGTTACCCGCCGTCTTCACGCCCAACGGAGACAATGTTAACGACAAGGTTTCGGTGCGCTACAGTTTGCTGACCGTGAGCACGCTGCGTCCCGTCAATGTCTCGGTCTACGATCTCAGCGGCCGACTCGTGCGGGTCCTGCACGATGCCCCCGAGAGCAACGGGCGCTACGAAGACAAGACGTGGGATGGCCGCGACGGCAACGATCAACTCGTGGCGCCGGGTATATACCTTGTGCGGGTTGCCGCCGCAGGGGACGCCAAGTCCGACGAACAGCTGCGTTTGGTTGCCGTTGCCTATTAATAGCTGCGTCGTATTCGACCACAAACGGCTCGCGCTATTTTTCAATAAAATCCATAAAGGAACTTATAAATCCAATGACAATTCCGCACTTGTACGTCGTTTCGACTCGCGGGGCTGAGTGCCTCGATCAGGAACGGTTAGTGGTGAGAATATGAAGATGCCATCGATGCTGCGCTTAACCATTGCCATTATCCTAGTCGGATGTGGACCGTCCGAGGATGATCTAGTCGCTCGAGTTGGAACATACTCGATTACTTCCAGCGCTCTGAGGACCTTTGTCGAAGAGCTTCCAGAGGGGATGCGCTTAGAAGAAACTGGCAAGGTGGCGCGCCGCCGTTATTTGCAGGATTTGGTCGATCGCCGCCTGATGTTCATCGAGGCTCGAGCCCGAGGGTTGGATACCACCCAGGTCGTGCGCGAAGCGGTCAGCGACAAAGTCAACAGCCGGGTCAGAGATCGCTACAGAGCTCGCAAGGTTACCTCCACAGACGAAATCTCGGCAGAGGAGAGCCTGCGGTATTTCGCCACTGAGGGGTATGATCGAGAGCGCAAATTAACCGCTATTCTGGTTGAAAACCGAGCCCAACTCGAAGCGGCATTGGTTGATTTGAAGGCGGGAAAGTCTTTTGAACATATTGCCCGGACGCGGTCTGCGGACAAGGTCGCAGCTGTACAAGGTGGTGAGCTGGGGTGGGTGGGCAGGGGTATGGCGCAGCAACTTTTCGTTCCGCTAGAAATCTTCCTCGATCTGCCAACTGATCAAGTTTCAGATCCCCTGCCCGCCGGCAAATACTGGCACCTAGTTCGTTTTACTGAAGAACGATCGGCACCGTATGAAAAGTACCGATTGCTGATTGCCTCCCGTTTGCAAGCCGAACGTGCGGCGCAGCGCAAAGAAGAGCATTTTGAGCAGCTCGAAGCATCTTTCGATATACAGTTGAAAACAGATGGCCTGAAAGAATTGGTAGCGGCCTATCGCCAGCAGACGCCAGAAGTTCTGGCCGCTAGTCCGACCCCGCTCTACGCTTACGACCAGGGTGCGATCAATGTGGGCGCGGCGCAGCAGAGGTTGAAACATCTGAATTTATCGCGTCGCCTAGTTGATAGCGATCGGGCGGTCATTATCTTGCAGAAATACATTCTGCGTCCGTTTTTGCTGGAAGAGGCCGCCCGGCGCGACGGGATCTACGACGAGCCCGATATGGTCAGTTTCGCCGCCACCTACCGAGAGAGTGTGCTATTGGACGCTTTGAGAGAGGTCGCCGTTTCGCAAAAGATAACGCTGTCGGAGGAAGAGGCGCGCCAATATTACGACGAGCACCCCGAACTGTTTTTCCACGAAGGTTCGACCTGGGTCGAAGAATTGCTGCTTTCCACCGAGGCGGCGGCGCAGGACGCGCGTCAGCAGTTGGAAGCCGGCGCCCAATTCGAGGAATTGGCCGGTCTCAGTCTACGCTCTGGGGCGGTTGAAAACAAAGCGAAATTTCACTTCCATACTCTGGAGAAGGTCCGCTATCCTAGGTTGGTACCAGCAATTTTACAAGCGCCGCAAGATCAACTCGTCGGACCTCTTGAGGTGAAGGCGGGTTTTTCGGTGTTCAGGGTTTTTGAGCGGGAGGAGGGCGCCGTCGAACCTTTTGTCGTCGCCAAGCGCCAAGCCCGGGGTCTGCTGCGCAGGCGACGGCAGAAAGAGTTATTCCAGGACCTGATCGGCACCTTGAGAGAGCGCTACGCCGATCAGATCGAGATCTTCGAGGCGCCGCTGCAGGCGGCGTTGCCTGACAGCCTCGTGCAAGGTGGGTAAGTGCGTTGTTCGCTTCTTGCCGGTAGTTTTTGTGCGACAGCCCTTTTCCTGAGTATGGGGTGTGGTTCGGGGCCGGAACCCGAACCCGACAGTCACAGCGCCGAACAGGAAACCCGTCGCCAGCAAGGTCGGCTATTGGCGGGCAGAGGAAGTCTTTACCTGAAGCAGGGTCGGTCGGTCCGTGCACTGGCCGTTTCGAGGCAAGCCCAAGAGCTCATTCCAGAAGCGCCTGAACCCTACTTTAATATGGGGCTCGCCTATACTCAGCTCGGCCGCTATGCAGAAGCTATCGAGGCCTTCGAATTGGGTCGTAATCTAGGATCTCTAGATGCCGCTCAATTGTTTGCCCTGGGCTTGTCGTTGCGCGCCCAGGACCGCAATCCGGAGGCGGCTATCGAGTTTGGCAAGGCTATCGATCGGGCTCCCGACCGCGCCGAATATCATTATTCTCTGGGATTAGCGCAGCGGGCCCTAAGTGATTTTTCCGGCGCTCTTGCGGCTTTTGCGGCAGCCATTCAACTCGATTCCACCCACACCGATGCCCATTTTTATCGCAGTGACCTTCTTGCCCGCAACCAGCGGTCGGCCGCAGCTGAAGCCGGGTATAGGCGCACTATAGCGCTGGATCCGGAGCGCATCTCCGCCTACCTTGGTCTGGGCCGACTGCTCTCTAAACAGCGGCGTTTTGCCGAGGCCATCGACATGCTGCAGCGAGCTGTCGCGGTTAATCCGAGGGGCTCCCAAATTCATTATTTTTTTAATCAGGCTTTTCATCAGGCGGGCAATGAACGGGCCGCCGCCGCCGCCCTCGCCGTATTCGAACAGCTATACGCAGTGGAAAAGCAACTCGATCAAGGCGATCTCTATGCGGTCCGCGGCAAGTGGGAGTTGGCCATTTCGACCTGGTCGCAGGCCATCGCCGCCGATTCCGCCTGCGTAGATGCCTACATACGGGTGGGCGAAGCCCATTTGCGGCAGCAAGATTTGGAGGCCGCACTTCCTGTATTAAAAAAGGGACTCGCCACGACGCCACAGAACCTGGCCCTGCGCTGTCTGCTGGGCGAAGCCTATCTCGCCGCCGCCGATCTGACCGCTGCTACCCAGACGTTTGAGCAGGTCCTGGACCAGGATCCGACTTCATTGCGCGCTTTATATGGACTTGGACGCGCCGCGCTGACGGCCGCACATTTTCCCGCAGCGGTCACCTGGTTCCGACGAAGTTTGGATAGCGAGCCAGATGACGTGGAATCGCACTATCATCTTGGCCTTGCCTACGTCAAACAAGGACTCTATCCCGAGGCAGTGATCTGCTTTCAGCAGAGCGTGGTCCTCAACCCGGCCCATGTGCGAGCTCATTATGCCCTGGGTCGGTTGTATGCGGGGCAGGCAGCAGATGTGCAGGCCAGAGCCGCTTTTGCCACGGTCCTGGAACTGGACCCCGACCACGCCAAGGCGCGCGCGAGTTTGGCGCAGTTGGATGAGGGGACACCTTGACGAGCGCAGTGAAATTAGTTTATTTTGCCGCCGTAAGTATTATCCTGCAATAAGTTTGTTGGGGTCTGAACCCGGGGGTGGTTTTGTCGGATGGCCTTGATGAGGACGGTTTCTGACTCTATCGTGTCTCGTCTTGCCTTGTCTTTTAAATATGGAGGCGCCTTATGCGACGACGCGAATTATCAGTGATACCCATTCTGTTTTGCATGGTCCTCTGGGCCCTTCCAGTGGATGCGCAAGAATACGGTGCCCGTCTGGGAACCGGAAGGGGCGGTGAGGTCAGTTTCGAACCGCAGGGTCCAGGGGTTCTGTTTGGTGCGTTGGACCCTGCGGTGCGCCGCTGGTACGTGCCACAGGAGCTTTATAACGAGTTCCGCTGGAAGCAGTGGGAGACTTCAAACTACGCCAGAGAACACTATCAGCGTTACATCGACATCAGTTTACAAGGTGATTATTTCTACGATCTATATGGCGATTATGTCGGTCGCGGCTGGCTCATTTTTAATACTTCTCAGACTCAGCCCGGGCAGTTCGGCAGCTCAATATTCAAGTCTGATAGGTTCTCCGAGTGGTTTTCTGGGCTAGTCATTTCCTCCGATAAGAAGGGGCAGCACCAATATGCGGTGACGATAAGTAACGAGCTGCGTACCACCCTGACTCCCATGACCTTTTCCAAACCCCGCTGGGACGGCATCCAGATTGACTTTGCCTCGGACGCCTACGAAGCAACCGCGATCTTTTCACGTATAAGCACGCCGGGAGGTTCCAGCACACGGGATCTCGAGAATTTGGCGACCAATTTCACTACCCTGGTCGGTGGCCGCGCTACCGCCCAATTGGGGGATTTTGCCACAGTGGGTTTTACCGCCATTAACACCCACCAGTCAAATACGCTGATCGATGGCTTCAGCGGCAATCCCGTCAAGGGTGAACTAACCATTACCCAGAGAGCGACGGTGGGTGCTATCGAGGTTGTTTTGCGCGACGATTCCCCCGAAGATGGAATCGGCGGCGCGGCTTTCTTCCCAGCCGGCTCCGATATTATTATTACCTATATAGATGGTACGGTGGACAGAGGTAAGAATATTCGTTTTACGCCCGTTATTCAGGGCGGTTTTAACCGCGAGGGATTCATCGCCGCCGACGGCGTCGAGCAGATACGTCTGCGCTACGACTTCGACAGCGCCGATTTTCTCAATCGGGCCAGCGGCGCCAAAGAGGAGATCGAGAAGGTCGAGTTTGAACTCGTTCTGGGGAACGATTATCAGGTTTGGGTGACATCCGATCGCCAGTTGAACAGTGCCGGGACTTCCGTCCTGCTCATGGTGACTCAGGCCGAAGGCAATGTGCAGGACAATACCAACCTCAGAATTGTCAGCTTTGAATACGGCCTGCCTACAGCTACCCAGATTTGGGGTGCCACCCTCGAGCTCAAAGAGATTTTCGGGTTTAACTTCTACGGCGAATACGATCTGAGCTACAGCTATACGAAATTTCCCAGCACCACACTTGAAAGCCATTCCGCATCTTCGGGCATCAACGGCGAGCGTTTTGCGCCGGCGTGGATGATGAACGTTTCGCGCGTCGGATTCCCCTGGTTCTTCTTTGGCGAGGCCTACAGCATGGACCCGCGCTACAACACCAGTGGCTTCGCGGCCGAACCCTCTGGTTTTATTGATTACGAAGATCCACGCGTTTCCTCTATCGATCTGGTTGCCGACAACGATGACCAGGACCGATTTGCCGACACCATTCGTCGGGACACCCGCAGTGGCGACAACGCCGTTTTTCCCGGCTGGGATGAAAACAACGACTTCGTGTCCGACTTCAACCAGAATGATAACCTTGTACTATCGAACTCTATACCGGATTACGAGGAGGCTTTTCTGCGCCACAACGTCGACCGCCCAGAATTTCTCTTCGGCATCGATTTGAACAACAATATCTGGATTGACCGCTTTGAGAATGACGATGAGCCGGACTATCCATACAAGAAAGATCATCGCGGTTTTAATGTATATGGTGGCGTCAACTTGCTCGCCGACGTCAAGCTCACGGTAGGTGTGTTGCGGGAGGACCTGATTTCGTCGGATAAGGAGAACCGCACCAACTACCTGCTCCTTACCTTGGACCGCGATATAGCCCAATGGGGGCGCATACGAATTTTCGAATCTCTCAAATCCGTAGAAGACAATATCGAAGATAACCTGCTCCAATGGCTGCCCAATACGGTATTGCGTACGGGCGAGCCGACGCGGCTGCAGGACCCGCTCATAGCGCCAGACACCTGGGTCAATACGCTGTGGGGTGGGCACGACTATTCTAGAAGCGCCCTGCAAACCAAGAATATTGTTAAATATCAAATCTACCGCCAACGTCTGAACAGAGAGGAGAGAGTTATCCTCAGTCGGCGCAAGCAGGATTACTTCTTTGGCCTTATCAATAAGGCGAGTTACCGCATCACCCTGGGGAGAGTGGGGATCGAGCCGCGCTGGAAAAGCGAGTTTCGCAAGCAGACGGTTGACCTAGTTTCCACCGACCGGCGACAAGAATTGACCGAGATCGGCGGAATTCTGGTAACGGTGCCGTTCCTCGACCACACTAGTGTTATGACGGGAATAGAGTACACGCTCTTTAATGATTTTAAACAAGATTCCAACGATTTCAACGGCATTGCCGCCGCTTTTCAGGTTACCAACCAATCTTCTTATCAGGGCTACAACCTGATCCTGCAGGGCGGCGTCAAAGTCAACCGCCGGGATTTTACGGGTCAGAAGTCGGAGACTTTGACACAGACCTTTCTCACCCTGTATGCGGGATTGTAAGGTATAGGAGCAGTTGGGAAAATCCATCGACCGCAGCGCTTCTAAATATGGTCCACGTTTCCGCAGATTCCTTGCAGGTCGTTATTTTTGGCCGGCGTTTATTGGGCTAATCGCGTTGGCCTTGCGGCTCGGCCACTTGCAAGAAAGCACTTCAAGTCCGCTCTTCAATGCCCCTGTAGCGGCTGCGCAAACGTACGTGGAGGCTGCCGCGGCATTGGTTGCAGATAGTTGGGTCAGCAAGCCCGAGCCGTTTGCACAGCCGCCGCTGTACTCGTATTGCCTGGCCCTGGTTTTTTGTATCGCAGGACAGGATTATTTTCTGCCGCGGTTTATGCAGGCGGTTCTGGGTGCGGCTATTTGTGTTCTAGTCTACTTTCTGGGGCGCACCGCTTTTCCAGAATCGGTGGCGCGAGCAGCGGGTCTCGGCGCTGCGGTCTACGGCCCGCTTATCTACTTTGGTGCCGAGTTATTGCCAATTACTGCGGCAACTTTCCTTTTCTTAGTCTTCCTACTTTTTTTGTTCAAATCTCCCCGTGCCAATCTGTGGCGTTGGCTCGTCGCCGGATTTCTGCTAGGGCTTGCGGCCTTAACGGCAACCCATATGCTCGTCCTCTTGCCGTTTCTCTTGCTGTGGTTCTACGCCGATTCGCCGGGTGGCAGCGCCGGGGTAAGACGTGTACTTTTGGCGCTTCTTGGCTGCGGCCTAACCATCGCTCCAGTGACACTGCGCAACTATCTTGTGGGTCACGACTTGGTCTTTATCTGCACCGACGTCGGCAGCAATTTCTATCTGGGCAACAGTGCCGATTACGACCGCACCGTTGGTCTGCAACCCGGATACGAGTGGGAGTCGCTGTTACAGAGCCCCGAAACAGAGGCGGGAATCCAACGCTCATCCGAAAAGTCGCGTTATTTCCTGACCAAGTCCTTCAACTTCATCGTCGATGAGCCCTTGCAGTACCTGACCCAGTCGTTGCACAAATGTTACCTTTTTTGGCACGGCGATGAGTTGAGTCGCAGTCTTGATCCATACTACGCCCGCAACGATTCGCTAGTGCTGCGCCTGCTGATGTGGAAATACGGACTCGCATTTCCCTTTGGCCTCATCGCTCCCCTGGCGCTGGTGGGCATGTTTTGCTATTGGAGAAACGCTACCGGGTTTTCTTCCGGCCGGCTCCTATTGTTGTTCTTTTTGGCCTCTATGTTTTCGGTAATGGTGTTTTTTGCGACGGCGCAAACTCGCCTTCCAGCGGTGCCCTTGGCTTTGCTCTTTGCCTGTTATGGTATGCGGGAGATCCTGTTGCTGCGGGGCAGTGATCGATTTAGGCCATTGGTTGCGACGGCAGTCCTGCTCGTAGCGACCAACGTCGGTGCCGGGGCAATGGACATGGAAGGCGATGGCTTTGAGCACTTTGCCTTGGGCACTGCCTATGAAGAGCAGGGGATGGAGGCCAACGCCCTACGGGAATACAAGGCCGTGCTTGAGCGCCTGCCCGCGCATCGCGAGTCGGTGACACGCCTTGGTCGCCTCTACGTCGGTCGCCAGGAATACGACCGCGCCATTCGGGTTTACAAGACTTTCCTCGAGCATTATCCGGAGACCGGATCTGTGCGCTTCCAACTGGCCCACGCCCAGCTAGAAGCGGGGCGTGGGCGGCAGGCCTTAACCACGTACAAAAATCTGGTCTCACAGTATCCACAATGGGCGGATTTGCACGGCCGTATCGGTTATGCCTATCTGCGGGACGGGCAACCCATGCTGGCGATCTCGGCCTATCGGCGGACTCTTGAGCTAAAGCCGGACTCAAGCCAGGTGCGCTATCAATTGGCGCGGCTCTACGAGGTTGAAGATAGCCTAGAGGCTGCTGCTGAACAGTTTCGCGTATTATTGGAACAGGATCCCGTCAATGCGGAACTCCATGTTCGTCTAGCGGATATTCTTATTCATTGGGAAGGTGCGGAGAACAACAGCGTCTATCTACCACAGAACGCGGCGACAAGAGAGGCCGAAGCACATCTTCAGGAGGCCATTCGGCTGCTACCTAAGCAGACCCAGCCGCATTGGAGTTTGGGCACGTTGTTGGCTCGACAGACGCGTTATACGGAAGCCACGAAGTACTTTGAACGGCTTGCTGAGCTGGAACCGCACAATGATCAGGTGTTTATCTGGTTGGCCAACCTCAGCCGCCGCACCGGACGTGACGAGCAAGCTAAGGATTATATATCGCGCTCCGCCACGATCGAACGCGAGAAGTGGCGCCAGCAACAGGTACAAGAGGAAATGGATGATTTGTTAAAGAAGATGTTAGAGGGAGAGACGATGTCAAAGTAGGATTTCTGAGCGTTGTCATAACACCTAGAAGACAAAGATATTTTGGTGCTCTGCAAGCAAGCTACAAAGGGTGGCTGATGTCGACCGAACGCAATCGGTTTCACATATTGTCCGCTTTCAAGTGGCCATTTTTTTTGACCCTGTGTCTAATCCTCTTCTCATTAGATCCAGAAATTTACGCCAACATCCGCTTGCGCTGGAGTTTCTGGGGGGTCGCTTTAGCGCTGCTTGTCTGGCAGGTAGTTTTATTGTATCGCGCCGTGGCTGGCGGCCGAGTGCTGGAGGTCCAGCTGCGCATTACTAGGGCGCATTATGTGCAGGCGTTGGTACAATTGTGCATTTATTTATATTGGGGATGGCATTGGCCCAATGTCTACGACCAGGCTACACTGATTCTGGCCCAATTAGTATTCGCTTATGTATTTGATATGTTGCTTTGCTGGTCCAGGAGAACTTTGTGGACCCTGGGTTTTGGACAGTTGCCGATTGTATTAAGTACGAATCTGTTTTTATGGTTTAAGGACGATTGGTTCGTCTGGCAATTTGCGATGATTGCCGTAGGGCAATTGGGCAAGGAATTTTTCAAATGGCGCAAGGATGGCCAGATCACTCATATTTTTAACCCCTCCGGTTTTTCTCTCACAGTTTTTTCCATCGCTTTATTGACAACTGGGAATACGGATCTTACCTGGGGTCAAGAGATCGCCAAGACATTGCTCAGGCCGGACTTCATCTATGTAGAGATATTTCTGTTAGGCCTGGTTGTTCAGTGTTTCTTCTCGGTCACCTTGACCACCCTGTCGGCGGTGGCCGCGTTGTATCTACTGAACTCAATTTATAGCAGTGTGACCGGCGTCTATTATTTTATAGATATTAACATTCCTATTGCTGTCTTTCTCGGTCTTCACCTACTGGTAACTGATCCCTCGACGGCGCCGCGCTCCAGCTTAGGCCGGATGATATTTGGTGCTCTGTACGGGGTCTCCGTTTTTGTTTTGTATGGCGTATTGGAGTGGATGCAAGCGCCAAAGTTTTACGACAAGCTTTTATGTGTGCCTATACTCAATTTGGCGATTCAAGTATTCGATCGATGGGGTAGAGCCTGCGTGCATAGGTTGCTGCAATTTCCTTTTTTTTACGGCTTGCGCGATGTTATTCAATCAAATCTTATCCATGTCGGCGTTTGGGTAGTATTTTTTTTATTCCTCTATTCGACAGAATTTATTGGCAAAGAACGCCCTGGTATAAAAAGGGCATTTTGGCGTCAGACCTGTGACAATGGATCGCGCCGCGGTTGCCGCCAGCTAATAACTGGGCTCGCAGATGATTGCAACAATCGAGACGACGGTGCGGCTTGTAATGAGTTGGCCGTGATCCTGGATGAGGGAAAGATCGTCCGGAAAACGCCAGCGGGTGCGGCCAGGTATTTTCTAAGGGCCTGCGATTGCGGTCTTGCTGAAGCGTGTGAGAGAGCATCCCAACTGAGATAATAATCGGGCATTCGGTTTGTAACCGAGGAGTTTTTTTGGCGGGGCCATTTTCCGCTTGATATGTTTCAGAGTGTGAGGTGTTGTATACTCCAGTGTATTACCTTGCTTCGAAGAAGCCCTTCAGTGCAGTGATTTGGCGGTTAGCAGATCAGGTGCTTGTTCTTGCAATTGTTTCATAGTTTCTTGTTCTAAGCCATAGGCATTGTATAGGGACTTGACCTGGAGCAACTGATCAATAGTTAGACCTCTTGAAGAAGTTCCACTCAGATTTGCGTTTTGCAGGTACGCTCCTCCCAGATCCGCGTTTTGCAGATTTGCGTTTTGCAGACTTGCTCTCTCTAGATACCCGCCTCTCAAATCCGCTCCAACCAGGTTCGCCCTTCCCAGATTCGCGCTTGTTAGATCGGCTCCTCGCAGATCTGCGTTTTGCAGATCTGCGCTTGCCAGATTGGCTTTTTGTAGATTCGCTTTCTGCAAATCCGCGCTTGCCAGATTGGCTTTTTGTAGATTCGCGTTATTCAGATTTGCTTTCTGTAGGTTCGCTTTTTGTAGGTTTGCTTCCTGCAGTCCCGCTTTTTGTAGATTGGCTTTTTGTAGATTGGCTTTTTGTAGATTGGCTTTTTGTAGATTGGCTTTTTGCAGTTCTGCTTCCTGTAGATCGGCGCCTCTTAGATTCGCCTTTTGCAGGTTCGCCTTTTGTAGATTCGCTTCCCGCAGATAGGCGTTACTCAGATTCGCTTCCCCTAGATCCGTTTGCCGCAGATAGGCGTAAAGCAAATAAGTCTCTCGTAAATCGGCTTGGACCAGAACAGCCGAATCGAGATTCGCTTCTAGTAAACTTGCCCCTCTCAGGTTGGCTCTGCTCAGGTCCATATGGCTTAAATCGACCAAATCGAAACCGACATAACTCAGAGAATCTTTATAAGCTGCAATGGTTATTTTAAATTGGCGAGCTATATCTAAATACACAGTTTCTTCGATTAGTGATCTAAATACAGAGGATGGAGAAAAGAAGGTAGGTGTAGCGGGGATTTGCATTTTTTGCAGAGCAGGTAAGCGTTCCCAGGCTACCTTAGGACTGGATTGTAGCTGGGTGGAGAAATTCGCGATTCGCTGCTCTACAGTATCAATTCTATTATTGTACCTTTGCGCAGCAATTCCAAATGCAGAAAGATAAAAAATAACAACCCAGAGCAATCCAATAGGAGGTCTTTGTGCATTCCTCCTAGACATAAATAACCCATAAATAAACTCAATTCCGGAATAGCGGAATACTGCTTTCAGAAACATCTCCATTGTTTTGTCCGGATCTCCGCTCGGCGTGCCGATATTAATGCGAGCGCCCTCGCCCGGCTACTTTCCAGGTGTCGACCACTTCTCCGTAGCGCATGGGGTAGAGGTGATCGTGGAGATTGATGGTCATGCCGGCGTGCTGGGGAATAAAGGATATGACTTCACCGACCTCGAATTGGTGGGACGAATGGGTGATGTCCACTATCCCGTGTTCTACCGACATGCCTTTGATAAATATTGCCGGATGTTCACGGCAGTAACCGTACGGCAGGGGCGGATTGGAAGTGAATGCCTTCTTGCCAGCATCGACAACAACCTGCCCGGGTACGGCCGTGCTGACGACGGTAACCACCATGGCCAGGGGGCAGCGGCCGGGATGTAAATC
>Ga0114993_10003665_pt1 | contig 15773 bp, 10 predicted proteins | sample ArcticOcean_MG_C_FD_87042 | JGI IMG/M metagenome (GOLD analysis project Ga0114993, IMG submission 87042) | Marine microbial communities from western Arctic Ocean - ArcticOcean_MG_CB2_150 | ecosystem: Environmental > Aquatic > Marine > Oceanic | place: Arctic Ocean: Canada Basin | collected...
ATGTTTTTAGCGGTGTCGAGGTTGAAGTTCTGGTTTTTGTCGCGGCACTTGGCACGGAGGTAGCGTTTGCGACTGCAGGCGCGGCGGTAGGCGATGCTAGCAAGCAGCGGGCGCATTTCGGCGGTGGACCGGATTTTGTCGAGCATGCTGATCATTGCCTCTATGGATTCGATGGCCACGTCATCGATTTCCTCGGGAAATTGCGCGTGCAACAATTGGTGAACCGCGCCGTGGGCAGTAGGCCACAGGTAACGCCAAGCTTCTTCCCACGCGGTGGGGTCGCCGTTTTTCAAATCCGCAATGTTCGGCAGTGGCATGGGCTAGGGTGGATGATAGCCCGCAGGTTTGCGTGGGGGAAGGACTTCTTGTTTCCACCAATGCTTCGGCTTATCTTTCGGCGTATGAGTTTCGTCTCCAGCCTGTTGATTGCCTTGTGCCTTTCGGTGGCCGATGGCGCGACGGTTGAGCGCAAGGATGTCGCCGCCAAGCACCGGCTTGCGGCGGCAGCTTACAAGCAAAAGGATTACCCCAAGGCGCAAAAGCTATTCCGGGAATGCATCCGGCTGGAGATAAAATTGACCGGCGCGGATCATCCTAATGTCTCCCTGTTTCTCACTTACGAGGCGATGGCGTTTTTTAAGGATGGCAAGGTTGCGGAGGCGAAGCGCTTGCTGGAGCAGAGTCGCGACATGCAGCAAAAGGCGCTGGAGAGTGGCCAAGGAATACCATCGCAGGTTCGCTCGCTCATGTGGCGGTACTTGGCGCTGGTGCATCAGGAACAGGGGAACATTCCGCGCACCATTCCCTGCATGGAAAAACACTTGGAGACGGAGCTGAAGCTGCGGCGGCCGGCCGATCCGGTAGTGCGCTCGACGGTTTTTCGCTTGGCGGATTATTATCGCGACGAACGCCTGCACACGCGCGCGCTCAAGCTGCTGCTGCCCTACGAGCCAGTGCTGTTAAAAGCCGCCGGCCCCGAGTCCCGGGAGATGGGCCTGCTTCTGGCTCGAGTGGGCGACAATATGGCCGGCCAAGCGGATTATGAAAAGGCGGAGAAATATATCCTGCGCAGCCAAGCCATTCTCTAAAAACTCAATCTGCACGATATGAGCTGGGCGGTGGGGCTGGTGTTGCTGGCGGAGATTTATGAAGAACGAGACAAGCACGACGAGGTGCTGCCGTTGTTCGCCAAAGGCATCGCGGCGCTGGAAAAGACCCAAGGCCCGAGTCATCCATCCGTGGCTGTGACCCTCTCGCGCCAAGGGAGATACCTGTTAAAACAGGGGCAATTGGGGGACGCGCTCCGGGCATTCGAGCGCAGCCGGGCGATCTGGACAAAGGCATTCGAGCCGGGCCACTCCGCCCTTTTCGAGAGCTTGAGCAACATGGGCATGTGGCACGAGTTTGTGGGGGACTACCCCGCCGCGATCGCCCTCTATGAAAAGGAACGCGCCCTGCTCACCAAGTTGCTGGGGCCCGTGCATGTGCGGCTGGCCATGCTGTACAACCGGTTGGGCTTGGCCCACAAGCAATGGGGAAACCTGCCGGCCGCGCGCCAGGCGTTCGACCGCGGCTTGGCCATTGCCCGGCGCGTCCACGGCCCCAGCCATCCAAACACCGCCACCCTGCTCGTCAACCTAGCCGACCTGCAGCTGGATCTGCACAACCTGGCCGGTGCCGCCACTTTGTTTAAACAAGCCCGGGTCATCCGGGAGAAAAACCACGGCCGCGCCAGCTCGCAACTCGCCTCGCTCATCAGCCGCCAAGCCTTCATCCCCGAGCTGCAAAACCAGCCCGGCAAAGCGCGCGCACAATATCAGGCCGCGTGGCGCATCCTGCGCGACATTGGCCAAACCGAGACCCCGCTCGCGGCCAACGTGCAGCTGCAACTCGGCCGCACCTCCATGCACCTGCGCAAGATTCACGAGGCCCAGAAACACCTTCAGGCCAGCTTAGATTTGGTCACCCGCATTTTCGGCCAACAGCATCCGCAAGTCGTCCGCGTGCTTTTAATCATGGCCCAAAACGAACAAGTAGCCGCGCGCCCCAAGGAGTCGTTGGTGCTGCTGCGGCGCGCCTCGGTTATTCTCCAGAAATTGCAGCTCGATAATCATCCGATTCACCTGAACCTCCTGATGACCATGGCGCAGAACCAGATTACCAGTGGAGACGAGACCAATGGCCTGTCCGCGCTGCGCAAAATGGCCCGGAACCAACGCCGCCAACTCGGCCAAATGCTCGGTCGCCTGACCGAAGCCGAGGCCCTCGGGCTGCTCGCCGGCGTGCACCATCGCCATCAATATTTCCATAGTGCCTGCGGCCGCGTTGCCGACCAGAAAGAAGCCGCTCGACTAGGCGCGGAACAGCTGGCTTTTAACAAGGCGCTGCTGGAGGAAACCCGCTCCATCCAGGCGCGGCTCGATGCCCAACCAGCGAGCCAGACCGCCGAGGTGCGCGCCCGCATACGGGTTCGCCAAGCCCGGCTCGATTCCGCCCTGCGCACACGCGGCAAGGCAGCGCCGGGTGAAGGCGAAATCCGCCGCCTGCGCGAACACGTCGCCACCGGCATCGCGCGGCTGAATGAGCTGAATGCACGCCGCAACAGCGAGGTAGCTCGGCAGCTCAAGGAATCGCGTCAAACCCTCAATGACATCGCGCGCGCCCTGCCGCCCCGATCATGCCTGATTGACTTTGTACGCCACGGCACACCGGACAACCAACTGGCAATCGAGCGCGCCAACGAAAAAGCGCGCTACTCAGTCTACCTGACCTTTTCCAAGGTTGATGGCCAACCACCCATCGTTCGACGGCTGGATCTCGGCCCCGCCGAACCTATCGACCAAGCCGCCCGCGAACTGCGCCGGCTGATGTACGCCGGCCTCATCACCGCCAAGCGCCTCGACCCGGCGATACAGAAATTGAGCAAACTGGTCGCCCAGCCACTTATCGACGCCACGCCCAAGGCGCGCCAATGGTTCATCTGCCCCGATGGTGCCCTCACCGGCGTGCCCCTCCGCCTGCTGCGGCACCGGGGACGCTACCTCGTGGAAATGACCGCGCAACATTACCTCGGCAGCGGCCGTGAACTGCTGCGACTTGGCGAGCCTTCAAGAGAGAAATACACATCCGCCCCGCTGGTGCTTGGCGCTCCAGATTTTAATCTGCGCCTCAAGACCCCAGTAAATGACGGGCAAAAACAAGACCGCTTTCTCCCCTGCCAAACACTTTCCGCCTTGCCCTCTGCGGCCAATGAAGCGCGCGCCGTAGCCGCGCAATGGCCCAAGGCCAAGCTACTTCTGGGCGCACACGCGTGAGAACGAGAACTCAAGAACGCAGTGCACCCACGCCTCCTGCACCTCGCCACCCACGCATGGTTCGCAAAAAAACCAGCCAGACAAACAATCCCCATCTCAACCATCAGCGCCTTGGGCGCTCTCCGCCGCCCCATGCGCCAACCCAACCCGCTGGAACGCTGCGGTCTGGCCCTTGCCGGGGCCAACCACGCCGGCGATATTCCTGCGGGATTTGAAGACGGACTGCTCACCGGACTGGAAGCCTCCCAACTCAATCTCCAAGGCACCGAGCTGGTTATCCTGAGCGCCTGCGAAAGCGGCACCGGCGAACTCCACATCGCCGAGGGAGCCCTCTCACTCCGGCGCGCCTTTCACATCGCCGGCGCGGAAACCGTGCTCGCCAGCCACTGGCCCGTGAGCGACCAAGCCACCGGTACGCTGGTGGTGGCATTTTTAAAACACTGGCGCTCCGGCCGCCCGCGCGCCGAGGCATGGCGCATGGCCCAACTGGAAATGCTCCGTTCCGCCAAACACAAAAGCCCCTACTTCTGGGCCGCCTTCACCCTCACCGGCCAATGGCGATGAAGCGCTAAAGTCGCGCTGCGCACAGCCGATTAACACTTGAAGGACAGCGGCTGCGGCCGCTCCGCCACGGATGGCATGATAGCTGGCATACCCAGTCTGCACGCCTCTGCCTTGGCCCTGTCGACTCAGGCCAGGCAAGCGTTTCACGATTCCGTCGCCCAAGCCCAACGGCCCGGCGGCTTTGTCGACGCGCGCCTCACTCAAGTCACCGCCCTCCAACAATCGCACCTCGCCGACCTCATGCTGCAACTCGCCGAGGAACGCGACCGCGCCCTGCTCAACATCCTCGCGTAACTCGCGCCGAGCCGCGCTCGGTTATAGAATTCTGTTTTCTGTTTACTAAACCCCTCGCGCGGGCCACAGTTCGCCGAGTCCGCCATGAATATCCACCACCTAGAGTTGTTCCATTACGTTGCCAAGCATCGGGGCATCGCCAACGCGGTGCGCAACATCCCCTACGGCATCCAGCAACCGGCCGTGAGCGCGCAGGTGATCCAGCTGGAAAACGACTTGGGCACGCCACTTTTCCAGCGGCGACCGTTCGAGCTCACACCCGCGGGAAAGGAGTTGCAGCAGTTCGTGCATCCTTTCTTTGACGACTTGGAAATGGTCAGCGAAAAAATCCGCGGCGGTGCGGCGCAAGTGATCCGTATCGGGGCGTCGCATGTGGTTTTAAGCGAACACCTGCCGAGGCTGCTGCTGGACGCGCGCCTAGAATTTCAAAACCTGCGCCCCATGTTGCGTGGAGGCATCCAGCCGCAGATTGAGGAATGGCTCTTGGCCGACGAAGTAGACTTGGGAGTGACTGCGCTGGCCCACAATCCGCCCCGTGAATTGAAACATGAAAAGTTGGTCGAGCTGCCCATGGCATTGCTGGTGCCGCGCAAGTCGCGCGTTAAGACGGCGGCCGATGTGCTGGAACAGGATCGCATCGCGCAACCGCTCATCAGCCTGCCGCAGAGCGAGGCATTGGTTAAAATCTTCCAGAAAGAACTCGGCAAACGCGGCATCGACTGGGCCGTGGGCATGGAGATGAACACGCTGGAACTCATCGACACTTACGTGGCCAAAGGCTTTGGGATCGGCTTGACGCTGCAACTGCCCAACAGAAAACCACCGGCGGGGTTGCAACAGCTGCCGCTCGAGGGATTTCCCAGCATCCACATTGGCGTCCTGTGGCGCGGACGACCCACGCCCCTGGCCGAGGCCCTGATCCAACTTCTCAGGCAGCACGCGCAGTCGCTTTAAAGGAATTCACGGCGTGACTTCCGGGCGCTTTCCCGGCAAGGTCATTCCCTCAATGGGTAAGCCAGCTAAAAAAGCCGTGGCCCGCAGCGGCCGCTTCGCCAAAGAAGCGGCTCGGGAAGCCAATGCCTTCACGGCCTCAGCGGGCTTTGACCACCGGCTCGCGCTGCACGACATCGCCGGCTCCATCGCTCATGCCCGCATGCTGCACCACGTGGGACTTTTAAAGAAAAAAGAACTGGCCGACATCGAGAAGAGCCTGAAGATCATCGAGCGCGAAATTGAGAAGGGAAAGTTTAAATGGCGCGCGCAACTCGAGGACGTGCACATGAACATCGAGTCGGCGCTCACCGACCGCACCCCAGCCGGCGCCAAGCTGCACACCGGCCGCTCGCGCAACGATCAGGTGGCGGTCGACACACGCATGTGGCTGCGCGACGAGATTTGCGACTTGGCCAATGAAATTCACGACCTGCAACTGGCGCTCATTGAGCTCGGTGAGAAACACCTGGAAGTGGTCATCCCAGGCTACACGCACATGCAACGGGCGCAGCCGGTGTACCTGATGCATCACCTGCTCGCCTACGTGGAAATGCTCGAGCGCGATTATGAGCGGCTGCTCGACTGTCTGGTGCGCGTGAACGTGTGCCCGCTGGGCAGCGGTGCGCTGGCCGGCACCACGCTGCCGCTGGATCGCGAATTCGTGGCGCGCGAGTTGGGATTTGTGGACGCACACGACCGCCCCATGGTCACCCAAAATTCGATGGACGCAGTATCCGACCGCGACTACATCGTGGAATTCTGTGCCGTGGCGGCGTTGCTCGCGATGCACCAGTCGAGGCTGTGCGAGGATCTCGTGCTGTGGTCCACTGCAGAGTTTGGCTTCATCGAGATCGGCGACGCCTACACCACCGGCTCATCGCTCATGCCACACAAGAAAAATCCCGACATCTGCGAACTGGTACGCGGCAAGACCGGGCGCGTGACGGGCAATCTGGTTTCTGTTTTAACAATTTTAAAGGGGCTGCCACTGACTTACAACAGCGACCTGCAAGAGGACAAGGAACGCCTGTTTGACACCTGCGACACGGTGCGCGCGACCGTGCGCATTCTGGCCGCGATGCTGCGCGACACGGAGGTGAATACCGATGCCTGCTCCGCCGCCGCCAGCGACCCCAACCTGCTCGCCACCGACCTGGTGGACTGGCTGGTGGAACAGGGCACCCCCTTCCGCAAGGCACACCACGTGGTGGGCGCCGTGGTCGCGCTAGCGGAGCGCAAGGGCAAGCCATTAAATGAACTGACCGCTGCTGAGTTGAAAAAGGCCGACAAGCGCCTGACTCAGGACGCGTTGAAGGTGTTTAACCTGAAGGCCGCTCTGGATCGACGTACGGCCACAGGTTCGCCGGGCACCAAGGAAATCAAGCGGCGACTGGCGTACTGGCACAAGTTCCTGCGCCACTGACATGGCCGCAACCAACGAACTGCTCGGGCCCATTCTGCGGGATGTCTCGCGATCATTTTACCTGACCCTCCGCGTGTTGCCACGCAGCGTGCGTCCGCAGATCGGGCTGGCCTACCTGCTCGCGCGCGCCACTGACTCCATCGCCGACACCAATCTGGTGCCGTGGAAAGACCGCGTAGAACGGCTCCGGCAGTTCCGCGAACGCATCCGGTACACCGACGCGTTGCCGGTGGATTTCAGCGATTTGGCGCAGCAACAGGACAACCCCGCCGAGCACCGGCTCCTTGATCACAGCCACGAAATGCTGGAGATGCTAGACACCTTGATGCCGGAAGATCGTGGTCAGGTGCAGCTGTTGCTGGAAACCATCACGCGCGGACAGGAGCTTGACCTCCGCCGATTTGGCGACGGAAGCAAGCTTGCCTCGCTTAAAACACCCACCGAGCTGGATGATTACACCTACCATGTGGCCGGCTGCGTGGGCGAGTTCTGGACGCGTCTCACGCGCCAGCATTGCTTTCCCGGTACGCAGCTGAATGAGGACGAGTTTCTCGCTGATGCCGCGCGGTTTGGCCGGGGCCTGCAACTGGTGAACGTGCTGCGCGATGTGCCGCGCGACCTGCGACTCGGCCGCTGCTACCTGCCGGCCGATGAACTGAAGGCCGCCGGACTGAAACCAGCCGACCTGCTCGACCCCGGCGCATGGGACAAACTGGAGCCTGTTTTTAACAAGTGGAGGCACAAGGCACACGCCCACCTCACGGCGGGGTGGCGGTACACCAACACGATTCCCTGCGACCAATACCGTCTGCGGCTCGCCTGCGCGTGGCCAATCCTGCTCGGCATCAAGACCCTCGACAAGCTCGACGCGGCCAACCCACTGCAACCCGAGCCGCGCATCAAGGCCACCCGCGGCGAGGTGCGCGGCATCCTGTGGCGCTCAGTTTTGCGACTGCCATTCCGTGGCGCTTGGCAAAACTTATTCACACCAGCCTGATTGCGATTGCGAATACGCGCCGGTTTTTTTAAGGTATGGGGCAGGGAGGGGAGTATGACAGTTCGAATTGTAAGTATTCTAGTTGTGTCCGGGTGGCTTGTTTGCAGCCCCCTGACTACCGGTGCAGATCGGCTGCCCAACACCACCAACCAAAAACAAGTGCGCCAAGAAGCACTGAGCCTGACCAAGGAACGAGCGCGTGCGCGGCGATTGACGTTCGACATGGTCAAGCAGAGCTATCAGGCCAAGCGCCGGGCGCTCGACGGTTTGCTGGCGGCAGCCAAGTCGAAGCAACAGAAAATTGCCGCGTTGGCGGCCACCGCGCGAAAGCGGCAGGAAGAGATCAATTTCACCAAGTCCCGCACGCTGGCCGAGACTAGGTTGATCGCCAAGATTCTCAGCCGCCGACAAGCCGCCGAGGAATACTCCATCACGGTGGTAATCAGCCAACTGGAACAGGAAAACCCAAACTTTCGAGAACAGGCACTGCGGCTGGCCAAGCAACAGGCCGAGCAAGGCAAGCCAGCACAAGTGACCGATCTGCTGAACCTGCCAATTTTAAACAACTCGCTGCCCATGACCTATCATCAAGGCGGTTCCCCGAGTAACAATCTGGTGGCGAAAATCTCACCAGCCCGCCCGGAAATCACCCGCCCCACAGACAACAACCGAGATCAACAAGCAGTCGAGCGCGCGGTCAAGCAACGCCTTGCCCTTCGCAAAGTGGCGGACATCGCCCGACAGATGAAATCCCAACAAGCCGCCGAGGCGAGCAAAAATCAGCAGACGCGCAAACAGGAACTCATCGACCTGTACAAAAAAGACAAAATCTCTGCCGCTGAATATTACCGCCGCCGTCACCTCCTCGATCAGGGCAAGTAAGCCTTCCCTAGACAGTTTTAACTTGAAGGCCAACCCTCCATTGGCATAACCCTTTGCCATGCACGATTTTCGTTACGTCAAAGGCCGACTGCATTGCGAGGGAGTTTCTATCGCCTCGCTCGCAAAAAAATTTGGCACGCCACTGTACGTTTATTCCACGAAAACGCTGACTAACCACTTTCAAAAACTAGATGCCGCGCTGGCACCATTGGATCGGCTCATCTGTTTTGCGATTAAATCAAATTCAAATCAGGCCGTTCTGCGCACGCTGGCAGACTTGGGCAGCGGCTTCGACACCGTCAGCGGTGGGGAAATCCAGCGCGTGATTGCCGCCGGTGGTGACCCAAAAAAATGCATCTTCGCCGGCGTGGGAAAAACGGAGGACGAGATTGCCTTCGCGCTGCGCAAACGCATTTACAGTTTCAACGTCGAGAGCGTGTCCGAACTAGAGCGCATCAATCGCATCGCTGGAAAATTAAAAATGAAGGCGCCGGTAGCCATCCGCGTGAACCCGAATGTGGACGCCAAGACGCACAAGAAAATCACCACCGGCACGTACGACAACAAATTCGGCATCGCGTTCGAGAAAATCCCCGGCGTGTACGCGCGGGCCGCCAAGCTCAAGCACATCCGGCTGCGCGGATTGCAGATGCACATCGGCTCGCAACTCACCCAAGTGAAGCCCTTTGCCGATTCCGTAGCCAAGGTCGCGCCGCTTGCCGCGAAGCTGAAAGCCAAACACGGCATCGAATTCCTCAGCATCGGCGGCGGGCTCGGCATCAAGTATGAGGACGCCCTCGTCAGCGGCGAGGCAAACTGGTGGAACCAAAAAGAGGCCAAGGGCATCCTCACCCCCGCCAAGTACGCTACCAAGCTGGTGCCGCAGCTGCAGCCGCTCGGGTTGAAAATTCTCATCGAGCCTGGCCGGTTCATTTCCGGAAACGCCGGCATCCTCGTCACTCGTGTGGAATACGTGAAGCGCACTGGCCAAAAATATTTCGCCATCGTCGATGCCGCGATGAACGACTTGCTGCGCCCGGCATTTTACGAAAGCTACCACGAAATTGTACCCGTGAAAAAATCGCGCGCGCGTCTGGTGAATACGGACGTCGTAGGTGGCATCTGCGAAACTGGCGACACCTTTTGCCAAGATCGCCCCATCCCTCGCGTGGCCGAGGGCGATTATCTCGCGCTGCTCAGCGCCGGAGCGTACGGATTCGTGATGGCGTCCACCTACAACACGCGCCCGCTCGCAGCCGAAGTGCTGGTGAAAGGACGCCGCGCGGCAGTGGTGCGCGAACGGCAGCCATTGATAAATGTGTGGGCGGGGGAAAAGATTGCACCTTGGCACTAACGTGGCATCCAGCCACCCGGAGGGTGTGCACGAAAATAGCCCTCATGGACAAATCTTGTTGCTCGATGGCTGGTTTATTTTGCCGCGGTCTTGGTCGGTTTTCCGTTGGCGGCGGTTTTGAGCTTTTCGTAGGTTGATTTCAGCTCGTTGAGGCGGGCTTCCTCCTTGGCCAACTCGGCGGCGAGCTTGGTGGCTTCGGCGGTTTTGACTTCAGCGGTTTTGACTTGGGTGGCGATGGTTTGCGTGAGTTGCTGCATCTGGGCGGTGTGATTTTTTTCGACGTTCGAGTGTGCCGTTTGCGCGGTGGCGACGGCTTTTTTCATGCCGGCGAGGTTGGCTTCCATCGGCTTTTGCTTCTCGGTGACCATTTTGGCCATGACGGTTTGGGCGGTGACGGTTTCCTTTCTGCGGGTGTCGATGAGCGCCTTGGCGGTGTTGACAGTAGCGGTGAGTTTGGTGACATTTGCTGCGGCGGTCTTGGCGGTTGCCTCGACTGCTTTCGCGGCGGTGTCAGCGGCCGCGATGGGCTTGGCGGCTTCGGCCAGCTCGGTGTTGACGCGCGCGAGCACCTTGTCGCCGGCGGCCTTGGCGGCGGCCAGCTCGGTGGCGGTCGCGGCTTGGGCGGCTTGGGCGGCCTGCGCTGGTTTTTGTTTTCCGGCAATCATTTTGTCGAGTGCGGACTTGGAGGCGTTGGAGGCGCTGCGCTTGGTGGAGGCGGAGGCGACCTTGGTTTTGTAATCGGCTTGTGACTTGGTGAGATTGGCGATGGTGGTGTTCACCGCGGTTTGCACAGCGGCGGCGGCCTTGATGGCGGCTTGGTGCGCGGCGGCGGCCTTGGCGACTTCAGCTTTTGCCGCGGCCAGCTCCTTCTCGGCGTTGGCCTTGTTGATGGGCGCGGCGAGGGCGGCGGCGTCCGTCTTGGGGACGGTGGCGCGGGTGGCTTTTTGTTTTTCAGCGGCAAGTTTGTCGAGCGCGGCCTTGGCGGTGTCGGCGGCCTTGCGCTGGGCGATGGCGTTCGCTTTTAATTTTGTATCTTTGGCGGCGGCGGTCTCGGCGGATTGCGCGGCGGTCTCGGTGGCGAGGTAGGCCATTAATGCGGCCTTCACCTCGGCGTTGACAGCGGCGAGCGCCTTGTCGGCGGCGGCCTTGGCGATGGGGGCATCGATAGCGGCCTTGGTCATCGCGGCGAGTTTGGCCTCGGCGGGTTTTTGTTTTTTCGCAATCAAACCCTCGTGCGTTGTCTTGGCGGTGGCCTGCGTTTTTTGTTTGATAACGAGTTCGGTTTTTTGTTTCGCGAGATCGGAGGTGTATTTGACCATCGCGGCCTTGGCGGTAGCGGCGATTGCCTCGGCGGCCTTGGCGGCTTTGTCGGCGGATTCAAAAATGGTGTTGGCGGTGCTGACCTCGGCGTTGATGGCAGCGAGCGCCTTAGCGGTGTTGGCGCTGGCGGCGGCGGTTTGGGTCTGCGCCTTGGCGAGTGCGGCCATGATGGCTTGGGCGGGGCCGCGTTTGGCGGTGACTAGTTGGTCGTAAGTTTTCATGGCGGCGTTGGCCTTGACGCGCGCGGCCTTGGCGTTGGCGGCAGCCTTGGTGGAATCGGCCTTGGCTTTTTCAACGTTGGTGAGTGTTGTTTTGTGGGCGGCCTCAGCGGTGGCGATGGCCTTGGTGGCGGCATCTACTTTCACCTGTTCCTTGGTGATCTCGGCCTTGGCGGCACTGAGGGCCTTATCGGCGGCGGCCTCGTTGGCCTGGGCCTGTTTAACGGCCTCAGCGCGCTGGGCTTTGACGGCTTTTAAATCAGTTTTCTTCGCCGTATCGAGCTCGGTCTGGGCTGCGGCGGTGGCGTCGGAGGCGGCCTTGGCGTCAGCGGCGACGGCGGCGTGCGCGGCCTTCTTTTCGGCGAGGATTTTGCGGGCTTTAAAATAGTCGCTGTAAACTTTGCCGACCTCGAGTTCCTTCGCTTCTTTTTGCGCGGCGGCGAGCGCGGCGTTGGCGGCGTTGAGTTTGGTTTGCGCGGCGGGTGCTTGTTTGTTGTAAGCGGCAATGTTTTTTGTCTGCGCGGCTTTGCCTGTCTTTGCGGCGGCTGTCGCGGTGGTGACTGCCTTGCCTGCGGCCTTGCTGGCGGCGGCGGCCTTGGCGACCTCGGCGTTGGCGTTGGTGAGTGCCTTGTCGGCGATGGTCTTCGCGGCTTGAGCGTTGGTGAGTGCCTTGGCGGCTGCAGTGGCTTTGGTCTGCGCGGGTTTTTGTTTTTCGGCTATCAGCTTGTCCAGCGCGGCCTTGGCTGTGGTGGTGGCTTTTTTCTTGTCGGCGTTTTCGGCGTCGGCCTTCGCAGCCTTGTCGGCGGCGGCAAAGGTGTCGGTTGATTTTTTGACCTCGGCGTTGGTGGCGGTGAGCGCCTTGTCGGCGGCGGCCTTGGCGGTCGTGGCGGTGGTGACTGCTTTGGCAGCGGCCGTGGCTTTTGTCTGTGAGGGTTTTTGTTTTGCGGTGATGAGATTGGCGTGGTCGGCCTTGGCGGTGGTGGCGGCCTTGGTATTGTCGATGATGGCTTTGTTGAACGCGGCGATTTGGGTGTTAGCTTTGGCGATGTTGTCGGTGATGGCTTTGCGGGCGGCGGCGGCGGTGGTGGCTGTCGCTTGTTTCCCGGCCAGGTCTTTTTCGGCGGCGGCGTATTTCTCAGCCATTGTTTGCGGGTTGAGCGAGAGGCGCTTGATGAGCTTGGCGTCGGCGGCGTTCCAGACGAAGACTTCGCCGTTCCAGTCGCTGCCGATGATTCGCTTGGCGTCGTGGCTGGGGACGGCTTGGGCGGGGATGTCGCCGGGGAAAACGAAGTCGCGAATTTTGCCGCCGTTGGCGTTCCAAAGGGTGGCGCGATTGTTGCGGCCACTGGTGACGAGCTGGCCGTTCATGGCGCGGGCGAGCGACACCGCGCCGCCGCCGTGCGTGCTCCAACTGCGAAGCTGGCGGGCTTGGTCGACATTAAAAATCTTGGAGCTGCCGTCCATGCTGGCTGAGACGACGACGTTGGTGGTGGCCCACTCGAGGCCGGTGACGCGGGCGCCGTGGCCGAAGGAACAAATGCGCTGGCCCGGTTCGGTTTCCCAAATGTGAAGGCCGCCATTGCGGTCGCCGCTGGCGACGTATTTTCCGTCGGTGCTGAAACGTACGGCGGTGACCCAGTCGGTGTGCTTCTTGATTTGATGGACAAGCTCGCCGGTCTCGGTGGAGAAAATGCGCAGGAACCGGTCGGGGCCGCCGTGGGCGATGAAGCGCTGGTCGGGGCTGATGTCGGTGGCGAGCACGGCGTCGAGGTCGTCACCGACGGTCATCAGCCGCTCGCCCTTGGTGATGTCCCACACGGTCGAGAAGCCGAGGTTCGCGCCGCGGCCACCGCCTATGATGAGGTTTTTTCCGTTGGCGGAAAATTTCAGCGAGTGCGGGAAGCCTTCGTCAAAGGGAATGATGCCGGCGACGCGGAGGGTGTCGGTGTTGTAAAGGAGCACCTGCCGTTGGCCGCCGATGGCGATGAGCGGCGACCACGGGCTGACGGCCATCGCGGTGCTGACGCCGGTGCGCGCGGTGCGGACGTAGGGGTCGAGCGCGAAGGCGTCAGTGGGCATCGGCGCCGGGCCCTCGGGGCGTTTGCCGAGCGAGTCGGGGTCGAGCGCGAGGCTGACCTTGGGCTTGGCGGCGATGACGGCCTTGGAGCCGAGGTTCATGAGCAGGCCGCCCTCGACCCATTTTTTTATAATCTCAATTTCTTTCTCGGGCAGCTTGTCCTTGGGCGGCATGGTGGGCTTCGCGAGATGCGCGACGGCCTTGTAGAGGATGCTCTCGTCCGGATCGCCGCCGGCGAGTACGGGGCCGTTGCCGCTGCCATTCATCATGGCGTCGTAGGTGGAGAGGTCGAGGTCGGCCTTCATCTTGTCGGCGTTGTGGCACTTGAGGCACTTGTTCCGAAAGATGGGCAGGATATCATCCTCGTACGTGATTTTATCCGCGGCACTGAGCGTGGCGGTCAGCAGGACAGACGTGATGGCGATTGCTTGCAGATTCCGTTTCATCGGCTTGTTCCCCCTATGATTATCAGTTGGGTGGCGGCACGGCCGCGCCCTCGTGTTAATGGTTAAAGATAAATTCCTTCGAGTTTAGTATCGCCCAGAACAGGTCGTTCAGCACGTCTGTTTCGGAGTAATCCTTGTCGCCGAAGAAAGGCATCAGCTTTTCCTTCTCGGCGGCAGTCGGCTTGCGCGAGAGGCAGCGCAGATACAGGTCGTCGATTATATCGCCGGGCGTCTGCTTCGCCGCGAGCGCCTTGGCGACGATGCCGCCTTGCGTGCATTTCTGATTCACCGTGCTGCCGTTGAGCAGATGCAGCGCTTGGCTGAGGTTCGGCTCCAGCGCCACCTCGCAACTGCAAACCGTGTCGCGCGAGGCACGGCCGAAGGTGGTGAGGAAAAATGTGCTCGTGCGGCCGTCGACAATCTCCACCGCGCTCGACCCCGAGGGCAGACCGCGGAACTTATTCTGCGTGTCGGTGACTTGGCTGATGATGTCCAGTAGCACCTCGGCGCGGACGCGGCGGATGCTCGCCTTGGCGAAGTTGCGGGTGTCGTCTCGGTTACTGTCGTTGCTCTGCACGGTACGCTGATAGGTGCGCGAGTTGCAGATGTCGCGGACGAGTTGTTTGAAGTTGTAGCCGCTCTTGGAAAAACGCCGGCCCAATTCATCGAGCAGCTCGGGGTTGCTCGGCGGGTTGCTGATGCGCACGTCGTCTACGGGCTCCACGATGCCGACGCCCATGAAATGACCCCAAACAATGTTGGCCATGTTCTTGGCGAAGAAGGGATTGTCGTCGCTGGCCAGCCACTTGGCGAGCACCTCGCGGCGGTCCTTGCCGGCCACGTCTGGCACCTCGCCGCCGAGGAACTTGGGCGGCAGGACGCGGTTGCCCACGGGATGCCTCACGGCGCCGCTGCCGGCGTTGTAAATAATAATTTCCCGGTTGTCTTCGCTGCCCTTGCGGCCGACTTGCGAGAAGAAGTTCGCGAAACTATAGTAGTCATCCATCTTCCAGCGGTCGAAGGGATGGTTGTGGCACTGTGCGCACTGGATGCGCATGCCCATGAAAATCTGCGCGGTGTTCTCCATGAGCTTCTTGGAGTCGCGCTGGATTTGATAAAAGTTTCCGGCGGGGTTGCTGAAGGTGCCTCCCTTGGCCCCGAGGAGGTCCTGCACAATCTCGTTCATCGGCCGGTTCTTCTCGAACTGCGAGCGCAGCCACTCGAAATAAAGAATGGCGTTCTTGTACTGAAACCGGTTGTTGTCGGTGCGAATCTGGAGCAGCTCGGCCCATTTCATCACCCACATTTTCGTGAACTCCGGCCGGCCCAGCAGCTCGTCGACGAGTTGCGCACGCTTTGTCGAGCTTTTGTCAGCGACGAATTTTTCAACCGCCGCGCGCTCTGGCAGTTTGCCAATCACGTCGAGATAAATACGGCGTATAAATGTATTGTCATCGCACATGCCGCTGGGCGTGATGCGCACTTTCTTGTGCTTGGCGTACACGAGCGGGTCGATATAGTTCCCGGCGGGCTCGCTGGGGAATTTGTAATTAGGCAGATTCGGGATGGAAAGAATCTGCGTGCCGGTGGTGATTTGGTCGAAGCGTGCCATGATGAACGCCTCGCCGGGCTTGCCGCTGGTGACGAGGCCCGCGGGGGTGGCCGCGGCGGCGAGGCTGTTGTTGGAAATAAACATCGTCTGCTCGGTCACGTCGCGGTCGGTGCCGTCGCTGTACTTCGCGCGCACGGTGAGCTGCTGCTTCGCGCCACCGCCCTCGAGCACGGCCTGCGACGGATAAATTTCCAGGTCCACAACGGTCGGCGTCTTGGGCGGGTCACTCGGCGCTCCGGCGCTGAGCCACTCGACGAACGCCCGGTACTCCCAACTGTC
>Ga0114993_10003671_pt1 | contig 15757 bp, 15 predicted proteins | sample ArcticOcean_MG_C_FD_87042 | JGI IMG/M metagenome (GOLD analysis project Ga0114993, IMG submission 87042) | Marine microbial communities from western Arctic Ocean - ArcticOcean_MG_CB2_150 | ecosystem: Environmental > Aquatic > Marine > Oceanic | place: Arctic Ocean: Canada Basin | collected...
ACATTTACCGTAGGGCTGAGTCTCTCTGGGGAAAAACTCAAATTGAAATAACCGGCAAGCTAGGTCAGGAAAACCCTGGTGTATTAAACGCACTAACGACACAGCTAATCTCACAAAATAGCAGCCCGGACCTAACCCATTTCCTAAGGAATGCATAATGAGCGAAGCGCGCAACACCACCTATTCTGTTTGTACGATCTGTGACATTGGATGTCAGCTGCGTACCGAAGTTGCCGATGGGAAAGTGAAACGAGTCATTGCACATGACAACCCCATGCTCGCCGCAAATGTCTGCTACAAAGGAATTGCCGCTGCGGATATCCACAATCACGCTGACCGACTCAAGGTACCGCTGAAACGAGTTGGTAAAAGGGGTGAAGACAAATGGGAAGAGATTTCCTATGAGCAGGCAATGGACGAAATCGCTGAGCGGCTCGGCAAGGTGGTCGCCGAGCATGGTCCTGAGGCACTCGCGGTTTCAACGTCAGGCTGGAATACGCAGTCGACCCACAGCACCGACCGACGGTTTATGAACCTCCTGGGTTCGCCGAACTGGATCAGTGGCGTTGCGCTGTGCGCAGGAAACACCGCAGCGGTCAACAAACTGACCTATGGCTGGTTTCCAATGCCAGACTGGGGCAGCACTAACTGTATCGTGCTTTTTGGACACAACCCTCGCAAGCACTCATGGACTCCAATCTTTAATTCGATTAATGCAGCACGGAGTCGTGGCGCCAAAGTGATCGTGCTGGACCCCCGGGTGTCCGATCAGGCCGAAACGGCGGACCTGCACCTTCGGCTGCGAACGGGTACTGATGCGGCGATGTGTCTGGGTTGGCTGAAAGTCATTTTTGATGAAGAACTTTATGACAAGGATTTTGTTGCAAGCTGGTGCACAGGGTTCGAAGAACTGCGCCAGCGCGTAGATGAGTACCCACTTGAACGTGTCGAAGAGATCACCGGTGTCGATCGGGAACTTATCGCAGAAGCCGCCCGGATGTACGCTAACGCCAATGGCGCGGTCATCCCCTGGACACCAATCACCGATCAGCAGATTTCTTCCACCTCGGCGATTCGACTACATTCAATACTGCGAGCCGTTACAGGCAACCTTGATGTTGTGGGTGGCGAAACGCTGGGTGGCTTCAATCCTAACTATATTCCTGAATCTGAAATAGGCATGCATGAAGTCCTTTCTGATGAGCAAAAAGCCAAACAGCTAGGGTTCGATGATCATCCCGTGTTTACGTACCGCGTGGCAGAAATGCTTAAAAAAGAGACCGAAAAGGTCTGGGGCTTTCCCTACGCAGACATTGTGATGGGTTGCCAGATGGCCAACCCGACCAACGTCTTTCGTGCGATGGCAAACAGTGACCCCTACCCTATCAAGGCCTTCTTTGCGTTAGGTAATAACGCACTAATGAGTTACCCAAACCAACACCAGATCCTGAAAGGAATGATGAACCAGGATCTGATCGTTGCGCATGAAATATTTATGACACCCACCGCGATGCTCGCCGACTATGTTTTGCCGGGCGATGTGTTTACCGAAAGAAACCATATCGCCGATAGCTGGAGTTGGACTACCCGACTGACGCTGTCTCAAAAAGCCGTCGAACCGCCCCCAGAGGCATCAAGCACTTATGAATTCTGGCACGATCTGGCGCATCGCATGGGATTTTCCGAGCATTTCCCGTGGCAGACACTCGATGACATATTGGACTACCGCCTGTCACGATCCGGGCGTACTTTTGAAGAGTTTGCGAATACGACAATGATGGAAGCACCAAAACCAGAGTTCAAAAAGTATGAAAGGCGAGGCTTTGCAACGCCCTCGGGAAAGGTCGAGCTTTACTCAAGTATTCTTGAGGATCTCGGCTTTGACCCGCTGCCCTATCACCGGGAAGGACCTGCTATCTCTGATGACTACCCTTACAGAGTATTTACCGGGGTCAGGGAGGATTCTTTTTTCCAAACCGGACAAAGAAATATCAAGGTACTGCGCGATCGCGCGCCCTCACCCAAACTGTTTCTGCATCCGGAAGATGCTGCGCGGGAAAACGTCCAGGATCACGATTGGGTCAGGCTGGAGACGGCGCATGGCGCTGTGACGGCAAAAATACTGGTCCAGGAGTCCATGAAGTCTGGGCATATACGAGTACCACACGGCTGGTGGTATCCGGAACTTAGATCCAGCGAACATCTTGCGGGTGCATTCATCTCGAGCGATGCGGTTCTGTGTTCCGACGAAGAGGAGTTTCTTGATTACGAACAGGGAGTTCCTCACTTTAAAGGCTTTCCCGGGAGAATTGTGAAAATCGATACCCCGCAGAACCTGTCGGAACAGACGCTCAACGGCTAGCCTGAGTCCCCCGGAAACGTCAGATAACGAAGCGTTGTTCGATGCTTGTGGGCAGCTTTTTTCGCTCTTTTTTGGTGAAGGTTACGGCGCTTAGCTATCCTGTTTGGTGAAAAACAGGCCATTTATCAACAATCTGGTTGCCACTAACCACAAGCAGGTCGCCGAACTGCAGCATCACAACAAAAACAATGAGCGTCATAACATGCCAGTGGTTTTTCATTTCGTTCCGTGCCTTACCTGTCATTACCATCATTGCACCGGAATCTTGAAAACTCAATTTAGCCGCGCGCCCTCAGGATGTTTGAACGACGATCTTCCCCGTCGTGATGCCAACCCGGCGCTAGAAAGAGGTAGCGGAGTTTGTCCGCCGGTTTCTCAGCGGCGCTGATATCGTGCCACAAACTCAGGTATTCGCCCGCGGCTACAGCAGCCGGGTTGTAAGTATTGATGTTCTTAGTCAGCCCATATTCCACAGGCTCTGCATCGAGTTCCTTGGAAAAGGTGCCAAAGATCCTGTCCCAGATGATCAACACCCCTGCATGGTTTCGATCCAGGTAACGAATGTTAGAAGCATGGTGAACACGATGATGTGACGGGGTATTAAACAGCCACTCAATAACGCCAGGCAACTTCCTTACCAGTTCAGTATGCACCCAGAACTGATAAACCAGATTAAGAGAAATGATCGTGAAGATCATCAATGGATCAAACCCCAGTAACGGTAACGGAACCCAAAAAAGGTACTTGTGCACCCGCTCCCCTACCCCCTGCCGCAAAGCCGTTCCAAAATTGAGCTTCACTGATGAATGATGAGGCACATGGCCGGCCCAGAAAACCCGCACCTCGTGATTAGCGCGATGAAACCAGTAGTAAACGAAATCATCCAGAAAAAACAGCAGGAGCCATGCCCACCATTGTCGTTGAACTACGTCACGCAACGGCGAGAGTTCGTGCAGGTATACGAAGGTAATGAAAGCTGCCAGTTTTGGCAGGAAATCAACGAAGGATGAAAGCACCAGCATGATCATGGAAATGCCAAAATCTTTGGCGGCGTACAGGTTGCGATGTTGACGATGGGATATGAGTGCCTCTACTACGATGGCCAGAACGAATAGTGGCAAGGCTATGGCAGTGAAGCGGTCGTTGGTGATTTGGGTGATTATCTGATCGAGTTGCATTAGAGGATTATTGCAGGTTTATGGTTGTTGGGGAGAGTTTCGCGAGCAGGAGATCTCTCCACTTCGGTCGAGATGACGGCTTGGGGTGGTCAAGATGATGGCCTGGAGCGGTGGCTTTGCCGTTCCCGTCGAGATGACGGGAACGGCGCTGCGATCACAGGAGTGGCGTCCAGACGCCGGACTAATCCTTTGTCATCGGGATGTATTTTTCGCCAAACTCGCTTAACCGGTCCAGGCCACCGGGGCCGGCAAAGAAGAAGGCTGGCAGCATAATTCTGCCAACACCTAGCGCTCTTAGCTCCTCGATACCCTTTTCAGGGTCAGCCATCTGTGCACCAAACATCGTATTGATCTCAAGTGTACTGTAGTCCCTACCCGCCTTATCGCAGGCTGTCTTAACGCGACCCAGCAACGAGCCCAGTCGTTCCGGATCGCCTTCACCTGGGAAGAAGCCATCGGCCAGTTTTACAGCTCGTCGAATAGCGACAGCTGTGTCACCCCCCACCAATATCGGAATGTTACCGTTAACCGGCCTGGGGCTGGTCGTCACTTTGGGGAAGTCGACAAACTCGCCGTGGTATTCAGCGTGAGGGCCGGCCCAGAGTGCTCGCATCGCCTCTATGTACTCATCATTTCTCGCACCGCGCCGTTCCCAGGGAATGCCCAACGCATCAAACTCTTCTTTCATCCAGCCAACACCCAGCCCAAGTTCTACCTTCCCACCTGAGAGTTGATCGAGTGTGGCGAGTTCCTTGGCCAGTATCAGTGGGTTCCTTTGGGGGACGATCAGAATGCAGGTCCCAAGCCGAAGGCTCGGTGCAACAGCAGCCGCGTAAGCCAACCAGATGAGCGGATCCGGCACCGGAGTATCCGGTTCCATCGGTATCTTGCCGTCTTTAGTGTAAGGATACGGTGACTCAATATCGTCGGGCCGGATGACATGTTCACCACCCCAGACAGATTCAAACCCGGCCTGCTCCGCTCTTTTACAAATCTCTGCCGTGGAAGGCCCATCAATACTGACGCTACTCGCGAATGCTAATCCAACTCTCATTTACTTACCCTGCTAAATTAAAAAACATATCTGTTTCGACCAACGATTATCGCATTACAGGCACAACCTGGTCATCGACTCATTTTAGGTTTTGACTTACCTGTCTTATACAACTCGTCCCGCCAGATTTTCTGTATAACCGTCAGTATCGTAGGCGAGCTCACCATTAACAAACACACTATGGTAACCACTTGCACGGCGAACGTAACGACGGGCTTCACCAGGGAAGTCATCAACAAACTGTTCATCGCCGACGGTCACGGTATCAGGATCGAAGACCACAATATCCGCTGCCTTGCCAACCTCCAGTGTGCCGCGGTCAGAGAGGCCCCAGTCTGCCGCCACTTCACCCGTCATTCTATGAACGGCTCGCTCCAGCGTCATATGCCCGGTTTCACGTACGTAGTGCTCAAGCAGATGCGTTGTGTCACCTGTTCCGCAGAACTGGGTAATGTGCGCGCCCGCATCAGAGGCACCAAAATGACAAAGTGGGTGGTTAATCAGTTCGGCAACGGCCGCTTTGTCCGCATTAATAACATTCTTTAACTGAAATTCTGTTTCGAGTTTGTCGGCGATAGCAATGTCCAGGATAACGTCGCCAATTTCTTTTCCTTCGCTTTCAGCTATCTCGGCAAGGTATTTGCCTTTGTATACTTCGTTGGCCTTTGAATGAACATCTCCGACAGTCAGAAACGGCAATGCACCACTCATACCCGCAGCGTTTTTCATTTCGCTAACGAGTGGTTCCCTTGCAGCGGGATCACTAAACTTCGCCAGCCGCTCGCTGGCAGGCAGGTCCATAATCGCTTTCCACTGCGGTAACGAAAAAAGCAGCATGCTGGTTTCAGACAGGCGCATGTTCAGGTCAAAACAGCGTGGCATTACCTGGCCATACACTTTTGCACCTCGCGCCTTCTGTTCCTCCAGGGCCGCTATAATTTCTTCAGCGTGCGGCGAAGTCGGCGAACTAAGCACAGGCTGCAGGCTGCATGGAATACCTGCCGCAAGGCTGATGTCACCCAACTCCCGAATATTATCCAGCTCGCGATTAAGGTCCGGGAAAAACGGCACAATCTGCCAGATACCACGACCACACTTAGCCATCGCCTTGGCCAGCGCGACTTTTTCATGGATATCCGCATACTGGCTCGGAACAGGCTTCCCATTTTCATCCATATCGACATAGGAACTGGAAATGCCGAGTGCTCCGGCCGCCATAGACTCTTCCACGAGCACGCACATCGCTTCAATTTCTTCGGGCGTCGCCGCACGTTCCTGACTGGCTGCGCCCATCACGAACAGGCGAATCGCCGAATGTCCGATTAACGCACCAACGTTAATACCAAGCTTTGGGCGAATGTGATCCAGATATTCAGGGAAACTGTTCCAGGTAAACGGTACGGCTTCATCGAAGGTACGTTGTTTAATATCTTCTATGACACCGAACATGCTGACGATTTTATCGGCGGCTGCGCGGTCCCTGATCGGTGCCAGGCTTAAAGAACAGTTGCCCGTTACGACGGTCGTAATGCCATGCTCGATGGAGGGCGTTGCATAGGAGTCCCAGCAGAGCTGCGGATCAAAATGCGTGTGAATGTCGATGAACCCAGGCGCAACTGCCAGGTTTGAAGCGTCGATTTCCTCACGACCGGTTCCTGCTACTATCCCGACCTGAGCGATCTTTCCATCAAGTATGGCAATATCGCCCGTTACTGACTCGCTACCAGTACCATCCACCAGGGATCCATTCCTGATTACTACATCAAAATCCGACATCTTCATCACCACTGTTAAGGTATGCACACAGCATAATGGAGTTGGGAAGATACTGCTGCTAGCTTATACGTCATTATTGCAGCGGTTAATGGACCTGAACCAGCGAAACCTTGGGTTTTGGACTAAAATAATACTCGGCTCCAAGTAAACTACCGCCGCTGTTCAGGAACAAATCGAGCATGATGCTGACCATCGTCTTTAAATACGCGTACCTCTTACAGGAAACCATGAAATGAGATTCAGTTTTTGGCCACAACCCAACCAGTCCTTTGATGTCATGAAGCAGTTAGGCAATCACGTCGAGCAATCCGGATGGGACGGTATCTGGCTGGCTGACCATTTTATGCCCAACGCAGAGGATACCAGCGCACCACTACCAGAGGCGTGGACGACCCTTGCGGCGCTGGCCGCCAGCATCCCTCGTATTCGGCTTGGTACACTGGTTACCGGTAACACCTACAGGCACCCCGCTGTACTGGCAAAGATGGCGGCAACCGTTGATCACATCAGCGATGGCCGGCTGGTGCTTGGTCTGGGGTCTGGCTGGCAAGAGAATGAGCACGAGAAATACGGAATTGAATTTGACACCGTTGCCGGGCGGCTTCAAAGACTTGAGGAAGCCTGCCAGGTCATAAAGTCACTGTTCAATGAAGAATCTGCAAACTTTAAGGGTAAATACTACACACTTAACGACGCGCCGCTCGTCCCAAAACCAAAACAGGACACGTTACCGCTGCTGATTGGTGGTGGTGGGGAAAAAGTCACCCTGAGGATTACTGCTCAGTACGCAGACGAATGGAATGTCTGGGGTAATGTCGAGTTGCTAACGCAGAAAATGGCCGTTTTGGACCAGCACTGCGAGACGCTTGGGCGCGATCCCGCAGAGATTCAAAGATCTGCCGTGGCACTGTTATTTGTAACAGAGGACGCAGCCTTCGCCAAGAAAATGCGTGACAGCACAGACAAACCGCCCAAAATTGCAGGGACGGTTTCAGAACTTCGGGATGTTATTGCGGGCTACGCCGACGCCGGGGTTAATGAATTGATTGTCCCCGATTTCACGCTGGGTCCGGACTGTAACCAGAAGAAGCTTGATACCCTGGACCTGTTTATTGAAGATATTGCTTCAGTCCTCAAGTAAACGCGGCGTTAAGAATAGTGATCGCCGCGGTAAAGCGCCGGGGTTTTGACGCTATACTTGAACCACACACCTACCGATATAGCAGCCATGCAAGTCATTCCGATGTCAGCACCACTGGGCGCCAATATACTCGGCGTCGACGTCACCCGGTTAGGTGACAATCAATGGCAAGAAATTAATCGCCTGTTCCTGCAGCACCGTGTACTTGCGTTTCCTGGCCAGACACTTACCCCGGAACAGCACATGGCGTTCGGTGCGCACTGGGGTCAACTGGTTAGGCACCCCTACGCGAGCATGAAGGACTATCCGGGTCTGATTGAACTTAAAAATACGGGGAAGAAGCGGGATGTAAACCAGCACTGGCATTCCGATATGACCTTCAACCCGGCCCCACCGAAACTCACCATGCTCTATGCGCTGGAAGCACCAGAGATCGGTGGGGACACAGCGTTCTCCAATCAGGTCATTGCCTGCAAAGAGCTATCCGAAGGGCTGAAAAGAACGCTGGCTGATATGACCGCAGAACATACGGCTGCCGGCCTTGCCGCCCTCTATAACGCAGACGCTTCTGAATCCCCGCGAGCGACCCATCCAGTTATTCGAACCCACGATGAAACCGGTGAAAAAGCTTTGTATGTCTGCCGCGCCTTCACGCAAAAATTTACCGGATGGAGTCGAAACGAAAGCCAGGGATTACTTGAAACACTGTTCAACCACAGTACAAGACCAGAGTATCAGGCTCGTCATCGCTGGCAGGTGGGTGATCTAATCATGTGGGACAATCGTGCGGTACTGCACTATGCGGTGCACGATCACGGTGATGACCCGCGGCTTATTCACAGGCTACAGATCGAAGGTCACGTACCGGAATAACGACGGTCAACATCGCTGTTTGCCTAATTGAAGCTCACCCTGTCATAAATCGCAGCGATATGTTCAAACCTCGCGGTTACAGTGAAAGCAGTTTTCTCCTCACGCTAACTCGCCCGAAAAGGCCCAGATATCCCAGGCCCTCCAGGAAAACTGTTACTTCTTGATTTGTCAGGTCTTCGCTCATTGAACGATACCTCTCGAGCTTTCCCTCGTTCTCTGCGCTGGTATATCTTCCGTTGTGCTTTACCTTTTAGGTTCTTGCCCCTCAATATAGTCGTCGATCAGCTCATGGTAGCGGCGAATGCGCTTCTCTTGATTCGATAGATAAACACCTTTAAATCCCCGTGATCTGAATCCCCTTTGCTGGGTTACAAATACCCGCACATCATCTTCGATCCCAGGGCCGATTGACACATCTCCACCATATTCCAGCATCGTGAGTTCTGCACCAGCACCGGTGTTTGCTCCTCTCCTTGCATTTACATTCTGTACTGACGCCGGACTTGCATACCACCAGTTATCAAACAGGCACTGCTCCGGGTCACTTCTGTGAGGGCGGGCACGCAGAAAATGAAAGCCATCAGACCAGAGTGATACAGCGAAATTGGGAAACAGTGTGTAGTGAAAAGCATCCGTAAACTGCTCGTCAGGGATCTTATCGTAGTGCGTGAATCCACGGCCAGAGCCAAGACGGCGTTTCGCCTGCTGCAATGCTTCACGTGTTGCCTCAGGGCGGCCCTTAAAATCTGACGGGTCTATCTCCCAATAGCGCAACTCGCTCGCAAGCGGATCGATAATGTTGCCGTCCACATCTGTCTGACCAACACCGAAACCACCCTTCATCACCATTCGGTTATGACCTTCATCGGAAAGGTCGAATCGCGTTTCCTTGAAATAGGTATCAATATTGCCACGGATTGCTTTTCTGTCGGTATCGGGAGTCGCTCCCTGATGAACTGTTGGTACGTGGTATGACTCATTAAAGTTATCCAGTACCACTTTCCAGTTGCAGGGCAACCACATGGAATTTGCCATTGTTCGCTGCCACGTATCAACGTTTCGCGCTTCCCAGTCGTCCCAAATCGGTCCGAGGAATTTTTGCAGGCTAATGCAGTCCGGGTCCATGTTGACCCAGATAAAGCCTGCAAACGTCTCGCAGCGCACTTCTTCCAACGTGACTTTATTGCAGGGGTTACCTTCAGGAAAGTCTTCTTTGTCGGGTGCAAAGTTGAGGGTGCCGTCGGGCAGGAAAGCCCAACTGTGATATTTACAGACGAAACGCCTCAGAACGGTGCCTTTAGGTTCTGAGACCAATGGATTGCCTCGATGCTGGCATACGTTATAGAACGCCTTAACGCCCCCGTCTTTCTGCCTAACCATCAGAATTTCTTCAGCTCCAACTTCTTCCATTTGCCAGTCGCCTGGTTCTGGTAGTTCATCTTCTCGACCAAGAAGCAGCCAAACCTTGGTCCACATGCCATCCCATTCCTGTTTACGAAACTCTTCTGAGGTGTAACGGGATCCCGGGATCGTATGCCCTCTTGTTTCCTGCTCGGGCCAACTTTCGACTTCTCTTAATTCTGACATTGCTCCTCCTTTGTTTTTAGGCTGTCCCTGGATCGAGTATAACCGCTAGAGTGAAGGCGCCACCAGTGCATCTGCCTGCATGGACTGCGTACCCACAGAGACCGCGATATCATTGGGTATCAACAGGGTTAAGCTGTACTGTGCAATCTTCCAGTTGCCATTTTCCTTGACAACAACTCCCGTACCACGGCACTTGCCAAGCCTGGCGTTCGTCAAGACCTCGTCAAACCAAACAACATCAAGGCCTGATACAGACTCAAGATTTCGACTCAGAACGAGATAGCGCCAACCTCTGCCCGCAGAAAAAGCCGGTCGGGCGTAATGTTTGAACTTTTCAACCGACCAGCGCTCTGCCGCGTCAGTGCCAAGAAAGTACCCGTTAGACGAGAAATGGGAAAAGTAATCATCAAAGTTGGAATTTGCGGCCGCTGAATGAAATCCATCCAGCAATTCATCAATCGACTGGTTGGCAGCATTCAATTCGGCGCCAAAAAACAGTAGTGCGATTAACAGGACAGGTAGTCTTTTCATTTTTCCTCGATACCTCGGGTCAACTGATAGGGTTAGCGGTTGCTTTAGCAAGTCGCCGAGCGTCCCGCCTTGCAATAGTGGCTCTCATGCGCGCGTGTCGCTCGGCTGTAATAGGATAATTCCACACGATTGCAGCTGCGGTAAAAAACAAAATTGCCGGGGGAATCGTAAAAAGGACCCTGAGCCCAAGCATGTGTTCCTCGCTATTACCGGCACCAAGCTGCGGATCAAATCCGATTATTCCGAGAACATTCAACGCAATCCAGCCACCCACTGCGGCCGACATTTTGGCCGTGAACGACCAGGTTGCAAAAAAAGATGCGCTGCGATTATCCCCACTCAACATGGTGTCCAGGTCTATAACATCAGCTTTCATCGAGTTGGGCAGCGCAGCGAAGGCACCCCCTGCGAATCCGGAGACTATTGATATAGGAATCATCCACCAGAAGTCACCCCAGCCATGAAAGATATAAAGCGGGTGCGCACACCCAATCAGAATAAAACTCGCAGCATAAGCTCGGTGCTTTCCAATCTGGTTGGACAACCAGACCCAAAATGGGATGCCTATTAGGTTAAAGGTATAGAAAAAGGCGAGCATCACCACAGTCATCTTTGGCGCGCCGAGCACATAACCCACAAAAAAGGCGTAAAGCGGGGTGGTGATATTAAATGCCGTCGAGCCGATCATCAGGGCAGTAATCAGTCTCTTAAATGGACCATTACGCCACATCAGCCGGAAGCCTTTGGCAATCGGTGTTGTTGAACTAACGTAGTTGCGCGTTTCAGGCACTTGCGTAACCGTGACCAACACGCATAACGGCAGCAGAATGACCATCATGACACCAAGGATGGTCATCACCGCTTCGTCCCCGCCATAGTTAAACAGCACAAGAAACAGAATCGGGACACCCTGCGCGGCTATGTTACCCACTATCCCTATCGCGGACCTCCAGCCGGTTATCCGCGACCTTTCACGGTAATCATCCGACAGCTCCGCCGCCCACGAGTAGTATGGAATCAAGATCATCGTTAACGCTAAATACAATCCCATGATGCACGCAAACAAATAACCCGCACCCACCTTGCCCGACGGTAAAAAAAGAAAATAAAAGCTCAAAGTAAGAATTGGCATCCCCACAACAATCCACGGTCTTCGTCTTCCCCATCGAGACCGGGTTCGATCACTCCAATAACCGACTAGTGGGTCTGTAAAGACATCCATGACTCGGGCAAGCAACAACATATTTCCCAGCAGGATCAGGCTAATGCCCATTTCAGATGTGTAATAGTTGGGAACGAAAATAAGAACCGGCGTTAACGCAAAATGCAGTGGCATATCCGTGACGCCGTAACAGAACAACTTGAAGCGGGATAAGCGTTGCATTGGCTCTGTCATTTCATCACATTACACTATTTCGAACGACCAGATCACCAAGTATCAACAACGAGAATACACTTGCGAGTACCTGCTGCTTGCGACATATTCGTTACTCTCGTGCCAGTTTCTTCCCAACCTTATTGCGCACGTTCCTCATCTGGAAAAGCAGTGTTTAGACCGAACGGACTCAACCTTTATCTTTTAGCCAACAGCACCTGGTACCTCGCCTTTGCTATCCAGATGGTCGTCTTTGCTTGGCTGATTACGATTCAACTTAATGAATCACCAACCCGGGTTGGCGTCGCCCAGATGGCCCTGCTGCTGCCTTCACTTATTTTTATCCTGATCGGTGGCAGCCTTGCTGATCGTTATGGTGGCCGATTAATTGCCATCATAGGCCAATCTGCGGCGGCGCTCGGACCAATAGGATTAACACTAATTATCGTTACAGGTCATCTAAGTTTCCAGACAGTCATCCTGTTTGCACTATGGATGGGAACTGCGCAGGCACTGGTAACACCGGCACGGGACGGACTCCTGGCCAAACTTGCGGAAGGTAAGGTGCAGAAACTGGTGATCAAGGTCAGCATGATTCAGTTTGGTATCCAAATACTGGGTTTCATGATCGCAGCCAAGGCTGATCAACTAGGCGCTACCACAGTGCTCTGCACCCAAAGCGCCATCCTGACGCTGGGCGTTATCGCGTTTGCCGCCCTAAAGGTAGACGAGTCGACCAGCCATTCGGACGTCGGGTTCACCCGACATATAGTCGACTCAATCATTGAGGGTTTCACCACTGTCAGGTCGACCCCCGCCCTGCTCACCGTGACTTTACAGAACCTTGCCATGGGATTGTTTCTGATGGGCTCATACATCGTGACCATGCCACTGCTCATTCGGCAAAACCATGAAGGTACCTCGTCAGAGCTCGCGTGGATGAATATTGCCAATGCCGCTGGCTTGTTCCTCAGCTCAATGACGCTACTGAGGATGGGCGGGGTTAAAAGACCAGGACGCGCCCTATTATTGTCACTGGCAGCAGCTGGTTTACTGCTCGGTTGTGCTGCCTTTGCAAGAAGTTTCGCCGAACTCATCTTCGTTGTATTCCTCTGGGGCGTTGGTGGCGGGCTTGTCATGATCATGTCTCGTAGCATCATGCAGGAACAGGCTCCGGCCGAACAACGAGGCCGTATCATGGCGTTCTTTTCGCTTTCGTTTATGGGTGCTGGCCTGGTTGGATCACTGTTGAATGGTTATCTTGTAGAAATTTTTCGCGCTGAAGGTGCTCTGCTCTTTGCAGCGTCAGGCATTATCCTGGCAGCGGTTCTGATACGTGTCACGTCATCCATCTGGCACCTTGAAAGCCACTCGAGTTAGGTCTAACGGTGTCTATCTCATTTGCTATTCTGCGAGAACAATACGTTTTAACATAAGATCAATCACCAACAACTCAGGGAACGGGGAAGATGGCAAATATTGTCATATGTGCAGATGGAACCTGGAACCGACCCGAGGATGACATCGAGAAAAATTTTCCGAGCAATGTCCTTAAGCTGGCAAGGTCAATAGCACCCGGCTCCGGTGAAAAGAAACAGCATGTGTTTTATGACTGGGGCCTAGGCTCCTACTACAGCGGTATCATTGCCGGTACCACGGGTCGTGGCATCCACAAGAATATCCTCGACGGATACCGATACATAGTCCAGAACTACGCGCCCGGTGATCGAATTTACCTGTTTGGCTTTAGCCGCGGTGCGTACACTGTCCGGGCATTATGCGGCCTGATCAACAATTGCGGTATCGTTAAACGCAACGACGCCAACCTGATTAGTCGCGCCTGGGGGATTTATAAGAGCCCGGCAAACAAGAATCATCCTGACGGTGACAATGCGAAAGACTTTCGCCAGTTTCACTGCCACCGATCCAGGAATGTTCACTTTGTTGGCGTCTGGGATACCGTAGGTGCTCTGGGCATCCCCATCAGCATTATGGGTTTACTTGATGGCAACGATGAGTTCTACGATACAAAAATGGGTGGCAATGTGAAGTTTGCCCGACATGGGTTGGCTATTGACGAAAAACGCGAGGACTTTAAACCTACCATCTGGCGTCCAAGAACAGGCGTAAATCTGAAACAGGTCTGGTTCTGTGGGGGTCATGCCGATATTGGTGGTTCATATCCGCCAGATAAGGACGGCAAGTCAGTCGCTGATATCGCACTTGGATGGATGATCCACGAGGCTCTCGATGCGGATCTGATCCTGGAGCCCCATTTGAAAGCCGCGCTTTCAGATGGGGCTGGTGCACGGTTACATGAATCCAGGCGCAAGTTGTTCCGCTTTAAGGCGCGGTTGAACCGTCCTATCGAACAGGAAGGCATCGACACGCTTATTCACCCAAGCGTCAAGGAACGCTACGAACGGGAATCCTCCTATCGCCCCCCAGAGCTTGAAAAGCTGGTCAATTTGCGGGGTTGGCCACAACTGAATGTAGGCACTTAAAATTCAGGTTATGTGCCGTCAACCTCAGCTTTTGTGCGGCGTACTTAACAAAATTATACCGCTCATGTCACCCGTCAATATTCTCGATACGAGATTATATATATGATATATCCTTTTGTTTTATATCATTTATATATGAGTTAAATGGATTTGTGTAGGCTTTATGGCTTCCGGCAGGTCTCTTGTATCATTATTGTTAATGCAAAGTATTGAGGTAGATGAGCGGACGACTCGCTCAGCCTTCGCCGCCTTCATCGACGAACATGAAGGTTTCCAGTTCCTCGATCGTCATTGATTGCTCTTCAATGATGGTCTTCATGATATCGCCGACGGTAATCATTCCAACCGGCCCCTGTCGGTCGACAATGGGCAGGTGTCGGATTTTTTTCTGGGCCATGAGACTCATACAACGATCCAGCAGAGTATCTTCTTTGGCGAACACTACCTCCTCTGTCATAATCTCGCACACTAGGGTGGCCTTACTGGACTTGTCATTTATGACGACGCTCCTCGCGTAGTCACGCTCGGAAATGATGCCTGCGAGCATAGAGCTATCGCTGGTCACTATCAGTGCACCAATGTTCTTTTCCGACATCAGCACAACCGCGTCGTAAACACTGCTGTCTGCGCTGATCGTCCAGACATTTCGTCCTTTTTGATCAAGAAGATCACTTACTATACTCATTGGGTAACCCTTCGTTGTGAGGTTAGTTTAACCATAATACGGTTTTATGCGATTTGCCATGACCACTTTAGAACACCATTCTTCCCAGGCTTTCTGCGACACAGACAGGTTTATCTGTTCCTTGCGCCTCAACGACAACCTCATTCATGGTCTCCAGCATGCCACCCTTAATCTCAACTCTTTTCAACGTACTGGTCGCACGAACTTTGGTACCAACAGGCACGGGTGAAGGAAACCTGATGCGGTCAAAGCCATAGTTAATGCCCAGCTTTTGGCCTTCAAGTTTTGGGCCCTCTGCAACGGATGCCATAGGCAGATGCCCCATAATCGCCAGGGTAAGATTACCATGCGCAATGGGTGCACCAAACGGGCTCTCTTTGTTCGCGCGATCAACATCCACGTGTATCCACTGGTGGTCCATCGATACATCCGCGTAATCGTTGATTCGATCCTGCGTCACCTCGAACCATTCACTCCGGGAGGTTTGTTCACCTACTCTGCCCTGCATTTGCTCATAAGCGGTTTCAAGTACGTTTGACATATTTTGCTCCTCTGGTTCTAGTGGTTTTTAACGGTTATACCTTGACCGATTTACGCAACTCAAATTTTAAAACTTTACCGGTTGCATTGCGCGGCAACTCATCAACATAGACGACGTGTCCTGGTTGTTTAAACCGTGCCAGTTTTGGCC
>Ga0114993_10003672_pt1 | contig 15756 bp, 14 predicted proteins | sample ArcticOcean_MG_C_FD_87042 | JGI IMG/M metagenome (GOLD analysis project Ga0114993, IMG submission 87042) | Marine microbial communities from western Arctic Ocean - ArcticOcean_MG_CB2_150 | ecosystem: Environmental > Aquatic > Marine > Oceanic | place: Arctic Ocean: Canada Basin | collected...
AATCGTTCGATACACCGTCGCCCTGCCGACATCAGGCAGCTCACGGCACAACTGTTCTGCCGTAAACGCATCGCTTGCTCGCTCGATTCGACTTGTCACGGCAGATCTAGCAACAGTTTTGCGCAGGCCTCTGTTCTCTAGAGCGCTAAGTAAATTTACTTCTGGTGCTTCAACTGAAATTGTGGGTATACTTCGCAGTTTCCTAATCGATACTTGATATCAATAGCAGGTCGACAGACGCAGTATACCGTCATTCATGTGTTACACAGCACCGTGCACGACTATCCGGGGATCTTCTGTCCGAGAATGTTCGTCACATAGCTCTGTGTTTCGAACCAGGTAATTGCCACTGCTACTGCAGCAACAACCACAATTGCAAGCACCAACTTAGAGTTCGGTTGGCTGCCAGATCTGAGAGCCATTCGCGCGGTTCCAAAGTTGAACGGATTATCGACAGCAAACAGGCGCTGACGTGGTGCGATCATCCAGGCAACGAAACCACCAGCCAGCAATCCACCGAAATGAGCTGCATTATCGATTCCAGTTGTGGCAAGACCAAGAACGATGTTGATCGCCACTATTACCCCGATCGAAGTAAGTTGCTGGCGCCCCATCTGACCTAAAAGCCTCCGATTGAGCAAGAGATATACACCGAACGCCCCCAGAATTCCGAACACGGCGCCACTCGCCCCAACACCAGGATTTGGACCAGCCAGATAGCTAACCACGTTGCCCATGATGCCTGCCATTAGATAGACAATTACGAAATTGCGAGTCCCAAATATGCGCTCAACCATTGATCCGAATATCACCAAACCGAAGAGATTAGTCAGCATGTGGAAAAAACCAACATGAAGGAACATTGGTAGGAATAATCGCCAGTATTCACCTTCAGCTATATAAGGCCCGTATTTGGCCCCCCAATCCAGAAGATTCTTTACACCGCTACCGCCAGTTAGTTCGACTCCCAGAAAAAATAAAATGTTGATAGCCACGATAGCGCTTGTGGCAGGTGAGCCACTGATACTCGCCATAAAGGACTGTCGCTGACCGCTGGCTTGCCTCAATATTCGGAACTTTCGTGTGAGCAGTGGGTGTTAATTGGTGTGATAACGGTCATTTGACGCTTAGCCAGCACATGTAATCCGGTCATTTGCGTCGCGTATACGTATACACACGACGAATTGAACAATGCTGGCGCGGATAGCGCTGACTTACAACCACAATACAGCGTTGAGCAATTGAGCGAACCGGCAAAAACACGAATACTTGTGATCGATGACGAAGAGTCGATCAGGTACGCTGTCGACGCAGGTTTAGAGTTCCTGGGTGACTTCGACGTGCATTTCGCCGCAGGCGGCCTTAAAGCGATCGAAATGCTAAAAGAGTTCTCACCTCAATTTGTACTAGTTGACCTTGTTCTCCCAGCAGCCAGCGGCATGGACGTGCTTGAGGCAATTCGGAAAGACCCGGATATCGGTCGACCAGACCGCGTTGTACTCATGACCGGTCATGCGAATCCTGTGCCCGAGAAGCACCACGTGGATCTGGGTATGGACAAAGTGCTCCCCAAGCCCTTCAAACTTGAGCAACTAAAGAGTGCGTTGTTTGATTGAGTTGACCCAGTTGAGTTCGCGCTGCAAGCCAAACACCGAGATATTTGACTGTAACCAGGATGAATCAATTCTGGGGTTAATTCATAATCTCTATGTAATGACCAATTTTTCGTAGACGGACATTGAACAACGCATTAGTTTCGATCGTGCTCAGGTGCAGGATCAGATTCGATGCTAATAGCTGAAGATGATGCAGCGACACGGGACGCCGTGGTTGCAATGCTAGAGGAACTCGGAATTACGGACGTTGTGACTGTGTTCAACGGCGAACAGGCTCTTGAGGCACTTCGCGAACGTAAGTTTGAATTTCTCTTGCTTGATCTGATGATGCCGAAAGTCGATGGCTACGAGGTGTTGAAAGAGCTTCGCACGGGAGCATACGAACGCCCCGGCAAGATAATAGTGATGAGCGCCCATGCCCAGCCAGCCGAACTGGATGGCCTGATGGCTCTAGGTGCCGATGCATTCATGCCGAAGCCGTTCACACTCACCGATCTTGAAGAGATTCTGGCCTAACTCGTTCGAGCGACGACAAGAAGGCGTGCGAACTCGAAACCAGGCTATTTCGCCTGAATTATGTCGAGCGCAGGTAGTTCATCAAGAACGCCGCGTTCTACAGCCATAGAGAACAGCTTCTCCAACGCTTTCCTGCCCTCTTGCCCCATATCCACGGTATCGTCATTGACGTACATTCTCACGAATTTTTTACCGTCGGCCGGGTCGATTCCGCGCCCGAAGCCCAACGCATACTCAAGTGCCTCGTCTTCGTGATTCCTGGCGTAATTAATGCTCGCAAGCGACGCATCAGCGATTGTTTGGGCAAGCTCCTCACCAATGTGACGGCTTACAACGTCAACACCCAGTGGAATCGGTAAGCCAGTTGCCTCATGCCACTTCTCACCCAGACTCATGATGCCGTGGAAGCCAAGTTTTTCGTACAGAATCTGACCCTCGTGGAGCAGTATTCCGACGTCGGCGCGACCTTCTTTTATGGCAGGTCCAACATCATCGAAGTCGACAAATATTGGCTCGCAGTTTTTCGGGCCGAATATCTGAAACAACAACCATGAAGTCGTAAATTTTCCGGGAACTGCAACTCGTTTGCCCTCGAGATCGGCTTCAGTCATGGGACCAACTGAAACCACCATGGGACCGTAGTTTCGCCCGATGGACGACCCGCAAGACATGATTCTGTAGTGATTCGCTACATCAGGGTACCGGGCAGCTGAAATAGCGGTGACAAGTAGTTTCCCGGTCTCCGCAAGTACATTGAGCGATTCGATATCTTCCATGTGGTGCGCGACCGAGTAACCCGGAATTTCAACGTGCTTGTATTCCATGGCGTAGAACATGAAAGCATCATCTGCGTCAGGGCTGTGGCCGAATATGATTTCGTTGTTGTTGATAGTCATAGTGAGTAGATTAATTCTCGATGGCTACTTGGTTGGCGCTAGCTCAGCATCGGAGCCTTCCACGATTTCGTAGTTCGTAAGGCGTTGTATCGGAGAATATCCGGCCTCAGAAATCATCTCCCGAACCTCGTCTTCAGTCGTTCGGTTGTAGAACCCTGCTGCCAGCATCACGTTCTCGTCGAACAGAGTTCCACCGAAGTCATCAGCCCCAAATCTCAGCGCAATCTGGCCCGTTTTTTTACCTTCTGAGAACCAGGACGCCTGAATGTGTGGAACGTTGTCCAACATGATCCGAGAGAGAGCTATGATCCTGAGATATTGATTTGGACCAGCCTCATCTTCGACCATCTTCGCCAACGCAGTGTTGTCTTTCTTGTATGACCACGGAATAAAAGCCGTGAACCCACCGTCGTTTCCGTTTTTCAACGCGAGATCTTGAACACCCCTGATGTGCTCTAACGACTCGATGATGTGATGGGCCTTTTCGACGTGTCCATACATCATCGTCGCGGTTGTCTTGAATCCAACCCTGTGTGCTGCCTCGTGCACATCGGTCCACTGATCAACAGTGTCTTTGGGCTTGAATCTCGACACAGTGGCCTTCACCTCGTTCGAGAGGATCTCTGAGCCACCTCCGGGCATCGAGCGCTGCCCAGCGTCCCAGAGCGCCCTGAACACCTGCTCGTAGTCCATCTCCGATACCTCGGTCATCCGCACTATTTCCGGCGCTGACCAATAATGAGGCGTGACATCCGGGAAACGCTTTTTGGTTTCAGAAACCATCTCAACGTAGTAGTCGAGTTGTAATTCTGAATTCAGCCCACCCTGCATCAGCACAGTCCGCACACCGCTTTTGCGGGCGCGCTTGATCTTGTCCATGATCTGATCGACTGTGTATGTGTAGGCAGATGGGTCGTTCGGATCGGTTCGATAGAAGGCACAAAATGAACAGTACGCGTCACATAGATTTGTGTAGTTTAGATTAGTGTCCACAACGTATGAAACGGACTTATTCGGGTTGTGACGCTGGCGCCAGTGGTCTGCCAGCGGGACAAGGTCCAGCAGCTCGGCCTTCTGCATCAACCACAGACCTTCCTCGTTTGTAATTCGCTTGCCTGAAAAAACTTTTTCGGTGATTTGCTTAAGCATGTTTTGGTCTCACATCGTAGGCAGGCTACGGCGTAGGAATTACCTCGTGATTTATTGGTTCAGCAGCAGGTTCGATGATCGGGACCGGTGGTCGCCAGATCGGTAAGGCGCTCAGTCGCAACTGAAACTCCTCCTGCCCCTGTCTCTCTTTTGGACCGAGAAAATAAGTAAAGTTGCTGACATATTCCGTTACATCAGATTCCGACATGAACGAGTTCGCACGGTCGACACCTATCGCGAGTGTTGAGTTAATTCCTTCAGAAGTAGCGTCGATCAGAAATCGTTCGAGCTTGTCAGATTCGTGGCCAGAGACATCCGTACCAATCACCCATTCTGCGAATACAAACGGCAGACCAGTAAGTGTTTTCCACGCCGATCCAAGGTCGTACCTGTATTCGTAATCACCAGACGTTCTTCGTTCCAGCGCCGGGTCCCCGATCCAGAGCGCAGCGTCATGCGAATCAGAGGTTTCGACGAACTCGTGACCCGTCACTTTCCAGAGATCTGCAAATAGCACCCTCAGCAACTGAATCGATGTTGCCGTGTGAGACGTGACTGCAATTCTTTTGCCGCTGAGCTCGTCGACAGGCAAGTGAGAGAACAAGAAAACACTTTGCGCAGGGCCATCTGAAGCAACACCGATGTTACCCAGGGATCGCACTTTATCGCCAAGTCTGATCACCTCGGCGATCGGGAGCGGCCCACCATGCAATTCACCAAGTTCAACAGCTGCGGCCATAGCACGCGGAGGCATCGCAACTAACTCACACGAGCTTTTGGGGAGATTCCGGTAGAAAACCTCAGAGTTGAGATATGTCATGTGACCGATTTTTAGCCGGTCAGATCCAAAATCCATGCCGGTTTGATTAGTGGTCATACACCCTGATTTCGTTGTACAGAGCGTCGCGTTCAACCGGTATTCGACGTGCATCTCGAATGAACGACGCCATCTTCTCCCGCGCCTGTCCCGCCGGTGAATCGGCAAGAGCTGCATGTGCAATCCGCTCTTTTCCGATCGTGCCGTCGAGGTCGTTTGCCCCGAAGTTCAGCCCAATGCTTGCGGTCGCTTCACCCAGCATCACCCAGTAGGCCTTGATGTACTTGATGTTGTCGAGCATAAGCCGTGCCGCAGCGATCATTTTCAGATCATCCATCGCAGGGGTGTGACGGGGGCGCAGCTTGGTCATCCCAACCTGGTATTCGAGCGGGATAAACGCAAGGAATCCACCGGTTTCATCTTGAATGTTCCGCAGTCGAATCAGGTGGTCGATTCGCTCTTCAAAAGATTCGATGTGCCCGTAAAGCAACGTGCAATTCGTAGGAATGCCCATCCTGTGAGCAGTCTTGTGAATCTCTGCCCAGCGATCAGCGTTCGCCTTGCCTGGGAGCAGTATTTTGTGGACCCTTGACGAGAAGACTTCAGCTCCGCCACCCGGCATCGATTGGAGACCCGCTTCTTTCAGGATCGCCAGAGATTCTTCGGGCGACACCTTCCAACGGCGCTCGAAGTAATCGATTTCAGACGCTGTGAATCCCTTGATCTGGACATGAGGAGCTTTTTTATGAATCTCCCTCACCATCTCTACGTAGTACTCGAACGGCCATGTCGGGTGGTGGCCACCAACGATGTGAATCTCGTGGATGTCTTCATCAACATGATCGAGAATCTCCTCGATCGACATTTCGTAGGCATCTTTGTCACCCGGTTTTTTGGCGAAATCACAGAATTTGCAACTGAGGACACAGATATTCGTCGGGTTCACGTGGCGGTTTAGAACAAAGTAAACCTTGTCACCCGTAACCCGTTTTTTTGCAAAGTCTGCCATGCGCCCAACACCGGCCAGATCGTCAGTGTCGAGAAGCGTCACGCCCTCTGAGATTGAGAGCCGCTCCCCGGCCTGTACCTTGTCCCATATCGGGAAAAGACGTTTATCTATGAGATTGATCTCGACCTTGAGGTCAGGGTCGGCTACTTCCAGTATCGGGACCATTTAGAATCCACTTTCTTCACTATTTCGGGGTCCATAACCAGCGGCTTCTGGTAACCCTGCTTCCAGGTTGCATCAATACCCATCACGCCCGAATAAACCGGGGCAAGTCCACGGAATTCAGTTTTGGAGAACATTACGTCCATAACAGCGTCGAACCTCGTGAAAATGCCCCACAAAAGGTTCTCGTCATCGTCGATATCCACATCACCCGAGACGGCCACAACAATCTTCACACCACCAAGCAGCGGGTTATCGACGAGTTTCTGGACAATCTCCCTGCCCTGACCACTCGTCTGGACCACGAGCATTGTTTTTCCGACTAGACGGTGTTTGACGATGCCAGGAGCGATCGCACTGATATTCGCTGGCAAGGCCACAGCGGTTGGAATTCCTTCGCCGCCTTCACCTACAGTCGCATCGAGGATCATCTTCGATCCTTTGTGCAGCGCCTCACCCGTGAAATCCAGAGTGTCCGCAGCGGTCCGTGCGATCAAATGGAAGTCCTGTTCAGGATCGAAGTTTCTGCGTATAGTCTGTAAGACCTCACTGTAATTTCTCGGGTTCACATCGGGACCAACGAGTACAAGATTCTTTGTGAGCGACAGCTGCCCATCGCCAAGTATCCCGAGCGCAGTCTTGATCGCCTCCCGCTGGTACCGAGAATCGACAGAGACAACCAATAGGTTGTGGAAGCCTGCCTCGTAATACGCCCACATATCTTTGACTTCGTGACGTACCAATCGCATCAACGGCGTCAACGCGAGCTGGGCAGCATCGCCGAGATATCGGTCTTCCTGGGGTGGTATGCCAACAACGGTTGCCGGGTAAATGGCGTTCTTGCGACGGGTGACACGGGTGATTTCGAAGACGGGATGATCACCGGCAGCGGAGTAGTGACCAAAATGATCACCAAACGGACCCTCAAGCCTTCTTACGCCCGGCTTCACTATCCCTTCGAAAATAAATTCAGCGTGCGCAGGTACTTTTAGATCTACGGTCTTAGCCTTCGTAAGAGGAGTTCGTTGTCCGCGGACTATTCCTGAGAATGCCACTTCGTCCAGACCCTCAGGCAGCGGCATGATCGCGGCAAGAATCAGCGAAGGATCACCACCCACGGCAACCGCCATTTCGAGCGGCCTGCCCGCTTTTTCAGCCAACTGGTAGTGAAATCCGCCACCCTTCTGGATCTGCATGTGCATTCCAGTGGTGCGTTCGTCGTACACCTGCATCCGGTACATTCCCATGTTTCCGGCACCGGTCTTGGGATCGCGACTGATAACAAGCGGCAGAGTGAAAAAGCGCCCACCGTCTTCAGGCCAGCACTTCAGTATCGGGAGATCGTTTAGTTGTGGTTCTTCACTGATCTGCTGAGAAAGCGCTCGACGCGTGTTTTTTGGCCTGATTTTCAAGAGCCGCCATCCGGTTTTACGGTTGCGCCAGAATGAACCCAGACTCGGCGGATTCACATCCTCCATGAACCGGACAATATCCTCGCCGAGTGCCTCTGCGGGTCGACCAAGCGCAAGCTCAATACGCCGTATCGAAGCCATCGAGTTGATGACCAGCGGGTACTTCGAGCCCTTCACATTTTCAAACAATAGAGCTGGAAGATTCTCCTTCACAGCACGTGTCGCTATTTCAGTGACCTCAAGCTCCGCATCGACTTCCTCCGTTACGCGCTTGAGTTCGCCTTCTTTTTCAAGAAGAGTTAGAAATGATTGAAGATCAGTGAATGCCAACGACTAGGCTCCCTCTTCTGTGTACGAAGACGGCTCAGGTCCGAGCCATGGTTTCATCACGGGTGAATCGATTCCCAGCGAAGCCAAGATGCGACCGGCTACCATGTCGATCAGATCGTCGATGCTGCTTGGATTGTGGTAAAAACCGGGCGACGCAGGCAGCACAATGGCGCCAGCCTCTGTAACAGCCGTCATGTTCCGCAGGTGAATCAGGCTCAACGGCATCTCGCGAGGCACCAGAACGAGACGCCGGCGTTCTTTCAAGCAAACATCTGCAGCCCGTTCGAGCAGTCCATTCGATATTCCGTGTGCGATACGACCCAGAGTTCCGCCCGAGCATGGCACTACAACCATGCCATCGATTGGAAACGATCCAGACGCGATAGGTGATGCAACGTCCTTGTGGTGGTACAACTCCAGTTTGCCCCCAGCGGTAGTTGCCTGCGCCCATTCGAGAACAACCGGAGTATCGGCCTCTGTGTTCCCGGTCAGAACAAGTTGTTCTTCGGCTTCCATGACCTTACGACCAGCATCGGTAATCACAGCTTTAACATCATGACCCGCCAACAGCATCTGCTCAAGAACTCGTCGTGCGTACGGCGCACCACTGGCTCCGGCCATTCCAAATACGAAGACACCCATCAGATCACCTCGCCTATCACTACAAATATCCCAAAAACCACGGCAATAACGCCGTTCATCGTGAAAAACGCCATATTCAGCTTCGATAGATCACTCGACGAAACAAGAGACTGTTCGTACGCCAGCAGGACTGCCGCCGCAAGCACGCCAACACCGAACAAAGCACCCGCTCCAAGAACAACCCCCGCAATGGCCAGAAGAATGATCGCTGAGGCGTGTAACAGGCGAGAGATAACCAGCGCAGCCGGTATACCGAATCTCCCGGGAATTGAGTGAAGCCCCTGCTCGCGATCGACTTCGTAATCGGCAGTCGCATACAGAACGTCGAAGCCCGCCACCCACGCCATCGATCCCAATCCGATGACAACGAACCCAAACGGCAGCGTTCCAGTTAGTGCGAGCGAAACCGCGGGAGGAACGATCAGGTAAACAGCACCCATTCCGAAGTGAGCAAGCCATGTGAATCGCTTCAGATACGGATAGCCAATCATTACCGCCAATGGAATCGGCGCGAGCACCCACGTAACGGGGTCAAGTTGAGAAGTTGCCGCAACAAATATCAGTCCAGCAACTGCCATGTAAAGAATCATCGCCTTGCGACTGATTGTCCCAGCTGGAATAGCCCGGGTGGCTGTTCGAGGATTTCGGGCATCAATCGCCCCGTCGATCAACCGGTTGGCGGCCATCCCGAACGTACGCATGCCGACCATCGCCACGATGACCCAGCCCAACCCCAACCACTCAGGAGTCCCACTGGCAGAAATGAAGGCCGCAAGAACGGCAAATGGAAGTGCGAACACCGAGTGCTGGAACTTGATCGACTCAAGGAATAGAGCAAGTCTCGACCAGCCGGGAATACTGTCTTTTACGGTGCTATCGGTCATCGTGCAACCGTCCCGATCGTGCGTGTACCAGCTGGATTTCTCTCCCCACGTACAGAATTCAGCAAGAACTTCTTTAGATCGACAGCCGAATCCTTCGGGGATGGTCCGCCCGAGAATAACCAGTGCACGACCACCTCGTTCACGGCTCCAAGCCACACACGTGATGCGAGTCCAGTGTTCAAATCGCCGATCTGGCCGGCTTCTTTAGCCTTTTCAAGCTCTTTTGCTATCACCCCGGCGAATCGATCAAACATTTCAGCACGCTTCGCTTCAAACGCATTGCCCATGCTGTAGCCCTGAGTTATCAACAGGCGGGCGAGTCGCTTCTGCACTGACAGTGCAGATAGGACGGCTCCGAGAGCCGCCTCAGCAGCCTCTAGTGGGGTATCAACGCCCTTCGCTGCTTTCTCGGCCCGTACAACCAACTTGTTGGCAAGCCTATCCATAACGGCAAAAAACAGACCCTCTTTGCTTGGGAAATGGAAGTACAGGCCGCCCTTAGACATGGACGTTCGCTTCCCGATCTCATCGACAAGAGCATCGTGATAGCCGTTATCTGCAAACACGGCTTCAGCAGCTTTTAGTATGCGTTCGCGGGTTACAGCGCTTTGTTTTGTTGATGATGCAGACAAAGTGATTTGGCGTGTGATACTCAGGATTTACCGACCGACCAGTCGGTTTGTTCATGGACAGTCTACCGCCCTCCACTGCCCCAAGCAATGAGGTAACCGTGTCGTACCCGCACCTCACCAGCTATCTCAATGGTTGTACCCGCACTGGGCGAGGTCTAGTCTTCTCCGACAAGACATGGCTACCGATCTAACAAATATCCCACCCGACTTTAAAGTGCTCGCATCAGGAGTACTTGGTCCGGAGGGCCCGGCGATCGATTCGCAGGGTCGGCTGCATCTCGTCAGCACCGAAGACGGATCAATAATTAGCGTCTCCGACGTCGGTGAAATAACCGAGGTCGCTAAAACCGAGGGTCGCCCGAACGGCCTGGTGTTCAATTCGGAAGATGAGATGTTCGTTGCAGATGCCGAGTTGAAAGCTATTTTGCGGTTTCGAGATAACGGCGACCCCGAGGTTTTTGTTGACCATTACGAGGGCACGGCCCTTGGAGGCCCGAACGACCTTTGCTTCTTGCCGAACGGCGATCTCCTGTTCACAGATCCGGTCAGGCGCTCCCAACCAGACCCAGCGATAAGTCCTGTCTACAGAGTTACTCCAGAAGGCCGTGTAAGTGCATTTGCCAATGAACTCGCCTATCCGAATGGGATAGCGATCTCGCAAGACGGAACCAAGGTGTATGTTTCGGAAAGCCGAGCGCAGCGTCTTGTCGCATTTACCATCGACGAATCGGGGCAACTACTCGACCAACGTCTCATTCGCCGTTTTCGAGAACCAGGATATCCAGATGGTCTGGTAGTGGACACGGATGGAAATATCCTACAGTCACTACCGGGAATTCGAGCAATCGCTTATGTTAGCGAAGCGGGCGAACTGCTCGACCTGTTCCACGTTCCTGACTGGGGACCGGCGAACCTGGCGTTTGGCGGCGATGACATGAAAACCGTGTTCGTCTGCGGAGCTGCGCAGAATTCCATTTACCAGTTCCGTCATCCCGTTCCCGGCCTGCCATTGATCACACAAGCCTAGTGATCCGAATTATCACCTGACTATCGGCGCTTGAACTCACGTTCGAGGTCGTTCACATTAAGTTGCACAATCGTGGGTCTACCGTGCGGACAGGTGTTGGGCCGTTCGCACTGCTCCAATTGGCGAATCATATCCTTGCTCTCTTCAATCGACAGCACCTGTCCCGCTCTTACCGAAGAATGGCATGCGATCGTTGCCAGCATTCGATTCCGCCATGTTTCACCGGTACCGCCCTCACTAATCTCATCGAGCACTCGAATGAAGACCTGACCAGCGCCATCTCCACTTGCTCTAGTAGCCAGCGATGCAGGAACGGCTCGGACTATCAGGCTGTTGCTGCCAAATTCTTCGACGCCCCACCCGACCCGGTTTAGCTCTTCGAGATGCTCTTGAACGGTCGCCATCGCACCGGGTGCAAGGTCGACTGTCGCAGCCTCCAGCAAGGGCTGAGATTCAGTTATGTTCTGATCAAATCGCTGCTTCACGCGCTCGAACATGACACGCTCGTGAGCCGCGTGCTGGTCGACCAGATATACGCCGTCTGGTCCCTCAGCGAGGATGTAGGTTTCGTGCGCTTGCCCGATCACTCGCAACACCGGAAGAGTTTCTTTCGGAGTGTTCGCTGAGTTCTCGGAGCCATTCTCAGATGCCCCGCTCGACCCGGAGTCATTTCGAGATTCTGGAAATCGTGACTGCTCAGCTGTCGATGAAGGATCAGGCCACTGAGCGAATCCAGAACTATCGCGGTCAGAGCGACTGGTAGATGAACCCACGTCCGATCCCAGAGTTCGCAGAAGCCCTGTAGATCCTGAGGCTCTTCCGGCTCCGAGCTGGTGCACCGGTGCCGAGGCCGATAGAACTCCCCTGATCGCACGCTGTACTACTGAGTAGACGAGATCTTCGCGAAGTAACCGAACCTCGGCTTTTGATGGATGAACATTGGCATCGACATCATCGAGCGGAGCGCGAATGCGTGTAATGGCTATTGGAAACCTGCGGTCTGGTAAAAATCCGTGGTACGCCTGTTCGATCGCGTAAGAGAGTCGCCTTGAGTGAATCCAACGGCCGTTTACCGAGATGGTCATGTACGTTCTGTTTGAGCGATTCAATGACGGCGAACTTATCAGTCCATCGACAGAAAAAGCAGCGTGCTCATCGGGTTCCAGTTCCAGCATCTGTTCAGCAATCTTTGATCCGTACACGCCAGAAACAGCATCAATTAGCTTCCCCGAACCGATCGTGCGCAACTTCTCTCGCCCATCGGCGTTCAGGCTAAACGCCACCTGTGGGTACACGAGTGCCAGCGATGCCAGCATCGACTGAATTCGAGATAGCTCACGTCCCGCCGAGCCTAGGAATTTCAGACGAGCTGGGACGTTCTTGAACAGACCAGCAACTTCGATACGAGTGCCCTGAGGAGCTCCAGCCGGTTCGACTGGACTGGATTTCCCGAAATCAACCAGGTATCTGGCTCCGGCATCAGAGTCGGCGTGCCGGGAAATCGCCTCAACCCGTGCGACCGACGCAATCGAGGGAAGTGCTTCACCCCGGAATCCAAGCGTGTTTATAGCTATCAGATCTGACGATTCACCAATCTTCGATGTCGCAAACCGCTCGAAAGCGATTGAAAGTTCGTCAGTGGGTATCCCCTGCCCGTTATCAACCACTGTGATCGACTGTGCCCCACCACCGAGAACAACCACATCGACACGGCTCGCTCCAGCGTCGAGGGAATTTTCAACAAGCTCCTTCACCACCGAAGCCGGGCGTTCGATTACTTCTCCAGCGGCAATACGGGAAGCGAGATCGTCACTTAGAACCAGGATCGGCATCTGAAGAATGGCACTCGGAATTTCTAGCGCACAGGGCGCTTATTAAGGGGGAGAAATGAAGTTTATTTGCAGGCCTGTTGCAGGAGCGAATTTCCGAGAATGCAACTGGCCTCGAACCGCTATCACAATCGACGTATTCTATCCGTCAGCACTGTGTACCCGATCGCCGCAGCCAACAGTGCTCCACCGGCGATCGCAAAAGCCACACGCACATCATATGACGCAGTGATAAAGCCCAACGGTATAGCACCGAGGGGTATCAAGCCGAAATTCATCATGTAAACACCCATCACGCGACCACGGAATTCATCGGTCGTCTCTTCCATGATGAGCGACGAATTTAGTGTACGACGGCCTGAGTCACCTATACCCAGCAACACCATTATCCCAACGGCCGCCGCGTACGATGTTGTTGCCGCAGCAAACAGGATCGCTATTCCCGACAACATACTCGTGACGAGTAGCACCCACCCTCGATGGCTTTTGGTCGAAAGACTCGCTATCACCAGAGAACCAGCTAGTGCGCCAACTCCCATCGCACTCAGCAGCAGCCCCAGCGCCTCAACCTCAAGCTTGAACACTTCTTCGATCTGAACAGGAAGCAACGACCGGAACGGCATCGCCAACAAAGCCGTACTCAGCGCAACGAGGAGCAACATCAATACGGTTCTGTTGTGCTTCGTGTAGACAAGACCCTCTTTTATGTCACTCCACATGCGTCGCTTCGCATTCGCCACAGGAACGGCAGATGGCACCCAGTTGGTCAGAATGAAGGCAGCTATCGTGAGTCCGGCCATAGTGAAATAAGTTGCTCCGGGTCCAGCGAAGCCATAAATCAAGCCACCAATAGCGGGCGCAGCAATCGTGGTCAATGACATTCCAGACGAGTTCAATGCCACGGCATTTGTCAGATGCTCTCTATCGACAAGTTCACCGATAATCGCCTGCCGCGCTGGCATTAAGAAGGCCCAGATCGTACCTTGTGCGACAGACGCCGCTGCCAGGTGATAAACGGTGATATTTCCGGTAACAATTGAGACCGCAACAACCAGGGTGATGGTCAACATTCCAAGTTGGCCAAGCTGAATAATTCGCTTCCGCGAATATCGATCCGCAGCAGCTCCACCGTAGAGAGACAACAGCAAGATCGGAGGCGCAAAACCGGCACCAACGACGACAACTGCAATCGGTGATTTCGTTAACTCCCACGTTAGATATCCGCGGGCGAGCATCTGAATGTTCACCGCTGCCATCAACAGCATCATGCCGAACCAGAGATGGCGGAACCCGGATTGACCCAGTGATGAGAATGTTCTCGCCAGTACCCGGGTTTTACCAGACGCAAGTATAGAATTGTTGCTATCGGTTTTTGACTTGGAATCGGTTACTGACAACTATCGCGGCTATCTGGCTGGTTGTATCTATCCGAGGGTTCAAACCGGGGTAAAAGTTGCACTATGGGAAGTAAGTGAATCATTGAGCTACTGGGCACCACGCAACCTGGGCATGAAAATCATCGCCAGAAGAGCAAATACCAGAAGAGCCGCAGCAGAGACAGCAACTGCTGGTCGGGCACCATACTCCTTGATTGCGTAGCCCAATGGGAGCATCCCAAGAGGCATGAGCCCAAACGTCATCATCAGAACACTCATCACCCGCGCTCTGTACTGGTCTGTTGTGCTCTCCATCATCAGACTCTGTCCCAGCGCCCATCGAGCCTGCTCAGCAAGCCCCATGCCGACCATCCCCAGCATGCCTGCTGCAAAAACAGGAACAGCAGCAATTAGGCCCAAAGACGCACTGGCCACAACTGCACCGCCGAGAACGATCCAGCCACGTCTGTTGCCTTTACGCAAGTTCGCTATCGAAATAGTTCCAACTAGCCCACCGAGTCCGAGAGCGGTCAGCAGTAATCCAACATCAGTTGGTTCTGATCCATACACATCTTTGGCGTACACCTGAACAAGCATCCTGAACGGCATCGACAGTAAGGCGACAATTATGCTGTAGATCATGAGGTTCAGAATGAGTTTGTTCTGACCGATGTACCTGAAACCACCCTTGATGTTGTCGATCACCGAACTTTGAATAATGCTGGCAGGCGGGTACATTTTTGGAACTATTGAGGTGAAAATCACCGCAATAAGCATGATTACGCACACCAACACGTAAACGTACTCAGGCCCAATCACTTCGTACAACACGCCAGCCAGTGCAGGGGCGACCAATGTCATCATGCTCATCGCCATAGCGTTCAACGCGAAGGCGTTTGGCAACTGGTCTTTACTTACCAACGATGGGATGGCGGCCTGGCGTGCCGGCATCTGAAGAGCAAACATTGCGCCCTGCAACACAGATACCGTCAGTAGATGCCCCCAGGCCAACGTCCCGGTGAACATCAATATGGCAACAACACCCGCCAGTACGCCGTTTGCGGCCTGTGAATACTGAATCAGGGCACGTCGTTCCATACGATCACCCAGAACTCCGCCGTACAGAGACACAATCAGCAAACTGGGGGCAAATCCCATACCGACGATCCCCGTAATAAACGGGTCGTCTGTCATGTTGTACACGAGAATTCCGCGTGCAACCATTTGCATCTGGAATCCGCCCATCGATAGGACCATTCCGAACCAGATCATTCGATAATTTCGGTTCGCTATGATCGATTCGAACGTGTGATTGAACGATCGTCCGATAATCCCAAATCTTGGCGCGCTGTTGGTCGACCGAGTTTCAGCCGTCCGGGTTTGATTCTCTTCAATTGGGTCTAGAGCAGCCAATTTAATTCCAAATACAACAAGCACCCGACGTCGTGGGGCGCTTCCT
>Ga0114993_10003675_pt1 | contig 15753 bp, 13 predicted proteins | sample ArcticOcean_MG_C_FD_87042 | JGI IMG/M metagenome (GOLD analysis project Ga0114993, IMG submission 87042) | Marine microbial communities from western Arctic Ocean - ArcticOcean_MG_CB2_150 | ecosystem: Environmental > Aquatic > Marine > Oceanic | place: Arctic Ocean: Canada Basin | collected...
GGCGGCGGACTGTGTCTCGGGAACTATGTTTGTGACGTAACCACAGGCGCCGACCGTATTATTCATTACAGCCAACGACCACCACAGCATGACAACGTCATCTTTGCGCCTGGTGCGTTCATCAACAGCACCGTGCCGAGTAACAACTTACAAGAAATGGGCGGTACGAGCATGGCCGCACCGATGGTTTCTGGAACAATCGCGTTAATGCAGGATGCTGCAATGACTTTTGGTGGGCGATATTTAAGCACTAGTGAAGTACAAACAATATTGCGGAATAGCGCTGACACGATACATGACGGCGATGACGAAAATTCTATTACTACGATTGATGGAGACGACTTCCAATACACGGACAACGATTACCCACGCCTCAATGTGCTCAATGCCATCGAGCAGGTACGCAGCTTAGTCGAAGGGAACGGCGAACCGACCAATCGGTACCGACCTAACAGCGGTGATCCTAATAGCACTTTTTCCGGTGCTTACCAAGGACCTGAATTACCTCTGCACTGGAGCGTGTACGACAACAACCCAAAAGAAGCAATTATCCTCAAAGGGATACTCGGCACCGACGCGCGACGATTTGAAATTGGTGATTCCGACGTCGACATGTATTCCTTCGAAGTTACCTCTGCAGGAATTGTTATCCTGGAGACTTCCCCGTGGAACGCCAACCGTGATCCCGCCGATACATTATTGAGATTATTCGACGACCTAGGAAATCAACTCGCCATCGATGACAACACCGGCGGCAACGGTTTTTCTCACCTCGAAGCAGCACTTCCTGCTGGAAAGTACTACGTCGGAGTCAGCGGAACCGGAAATGACATCTACGATCCCAATGTTTCTGGGACCGGACAGGCGGCGGATCGCGGATATTATCGTCTCGCCTTTAGCTGGGCTAATGATGACCTTAACGGATTCCTAGATACCGCAGTACAAGTCTCTTTCAATCAGGGTCAAACTCAATTTGACGGACTTATCGGAGCGGATTACGGAACATACGTTGGCACACAAGATGTCGATCTCTTTCGAATAGTGGTCCCCGATGATGGTGCGATCTTAGTCGATATCGACACTCCCTATGTTGACGGTTATGTGGATTCTTTTTTGCGAGTCTTTGACGGCAACGGCGCCGAAATTACTTACAGCGATAATGATTTACAAACTGACATTTTTGGTTATCAAGTCGAATATACCGACGATGCCTATCCCGGCTTAGTTTTTAATGACCCAGTTGATCGCCAGTATTTCGACGGGCACACTCGAGACAGCTTTGTACTTGGTGACGATTTAACTCAGGGCCAAGTTCTTTACTTTGGTGTTTCCGGCTACGGCAACGACGTTTACAACCCAATGAGCGTCGACGGTAGACGCAACACTGTCGGTGGCACCTACGAAGTTTCGTTCCAATTTGAGTCCAAAGATTTATCGGGCACGATCAACCAAGCCATGAATTTGCCCGACGCAGGTACGTGGTACGAGGAATTTATCTACTATGACTGGGACAGTGTTGCTTCAGACTGGGCAGTGGTCAGTGACAAAGACATTGATTTCTACGGGCTCACTTAACCTACAAACGGTGTCTTTGAAATCGATCTTGATTCCTATTCATTGCCAGACAATGACGATGTGCTCGATAGTGTGATTACAGTGTTCGACCAAAACGGGAATTACATTGCCCAGCGTGATTGGGATTTCGTGACCGACGGTCAATGGGACGCAAAGATACAATTTTTATCTACTGCTGACACAACCTATTACGTGGCGATCAGTGGACTTGGCAATCAGGCATTTGACCCATTTGTGATCGGCGACGCATTACCTGGGGATCTGGGTTACTATCAAATCAAATGGGATATATATTCCGACGAGGCTTACAACACGCTAAGTGATAACCGCCTTGGTCATAGTGGGATTTTAGATTTAGAGGTTGGCCGTTATCTCACCGCGGAAATCGGTTACGACGATGCCTTCGCGTTAGATTCCCACGACGTGGACCTCTATCGTTTCACTCCAACTCAAAGCGGCGATTTCATGACTTGGACCACGCTTCCCGACGAGTGGAGTGCTGATACAGTCATGCGTTTATTCGACGCCACTGGCACTGAGCTTGCTATTAATGATGACGATCCTGCCGGTGGACTCGGAAGCTATCTGAGCTACTCATTCACGGCCAATGAAACGTACTACATCGGTATTAGTGGGTTTAACGAACAGGGCAGTGCGTACAATGCGGTTACTGGGACCGGTACTGTCGCAGGATCGACGGGTGCTTACACCATCAGCTTAGCCCACACCGACCTACCTCCGACTGTTGATCCACTTGCCAATATTATTGTGCTAGAAGACAGCGATTTGTATCAACTTCAATTAAGCGGACTGAGTTCCGGTACTGGAGAATCTCAAGAGTTCCAACTACGTGTCTTTGGCTCCAACACGGACGTTGTCACGGTACTTGCGACACATGTGGCCAGCGCACCGGCGGCCACGGTTGATTTCACTTTCGCAGATAATCAATTCGGAACTAGCGCAGTCGTGATTGAATTGATGGATGGTGGATATGACAACGACTTAGTAACGTTGATCGACAACCAATTTTTCATCGAAGAATTTTCCTTCACCATTGATGAAGTCAACGACGTGCCCGTTGTCGATAACACTCAATACACACTTTCAGAGAACGAGACATTAGCCCCGGATCTCGACAACGACTTGTACCATCTTGTAACAGACCCAGATGTAAACCTGCTTAATTTCGACATCGTCACAGCTCCCCAGTTTGGCTTGCTTGAATTACAACTTGACGGGTCCTTTGAGTACATTCCTAATGAAAACTTCAATCGCGAAGACTCCTTTAGCTACATTGTCAACGATGGCAGTGTTGATAGTAACATCGGCCAAGTCGACATCCAAATGCAGACACCGTACGAGTGGTTCAATGGTGCATTGCCAGGTGATAGCAACGATGATGGTCAATTGGTTCCCGCCGATGCATTGATGCTAATTAACGAGCTGAATAGTGTTGGCGGTGGAGCATTGTCTGAAAATCGTGAAGGTGGCATGCAGGCACCGTTCTGGGATAACAGCCGCGACAATCATTTTTCATCTATCGATGTTTTAATAGCGATCAATGAGTTGAACCGATTATTTGACGAAGGAGAGCAATCAGCGGCAGGGGAAGGCGAAGCTTGGACTAGTCGCGTCGAGGACTACTTTGCAGCGGAGCACCTCACGGCAAACAACCCAAGTGTTCGCTCTAGCAACCTAAATTCCCCGACGCCTGCAATTAAAGTAGCCGAGGTGGAAATCGTATTTACAGATCACGATCTAATCACTCGTTCGCAACATTCTACGTTGGCAACACTCCAGCGGGATCCGACCGAACAGAATGAACTCACAGACATTCAACAACTGACCGCGACAACCGTACTTCTCGGTGAAAACCCGCTGTTAAAATTCGTAGACGCGTAGTGACCCATCGGCACAAGCGATCGCAAAGCGGCGACCGTCTGAAGTGAAATCTATTCCGCGAACGGCTTTATCTACTTTCACAACATGAAATGGTTTTTGTTCAACCGGCTTAGCTTTTTCAATTTCAGCAGTTTCCGATTCGCTCTTATCAACGTCCGAATCCGTCGCACCTTCAGGTTTCGCTTCCGGTTTTACAACCGCAGGTTTATCAAGTCGCCAAAATTCCACGGTACCACTATCACTTTGCCCCGCGAAACATCCAACGACAAAACCATCTTCGTGAAAATGCACACCCCTCTCAATACCTGGTTTGTTATCCTTGGTCCGCAGATGATGTGTTATTTCCTTAGTTTCCCAATCGATAACGCAAATAATTGGATCCTGTTGCCCAGCAAACGCATTGACGACGTTGGTCGTTCCCGCACACCCCAAGAGACTGCCATCCTGATTGAATGCCATCGCTCGCGCACCGCCCATGTCCGCTTGAAACTTCAAATCAAAACCGGTCATCACTGACGCATCAATTTTGCTGCGTTGTTTGCCGTCTTTCAGTCCCCAGACGATAATTTCTCCCATGATATCTTCCGACACCAATTCCTGACCGTTAGGGTGAATCATCACCGCCCATGGATGCCGCTCGTGGCCAACGCAATGTCGACGCAACTTCATTTTCTTTGCCGACCAGACTTTGACCAACTTGTCATTTCCACAAGTCGCAATGGTTTTGCCATCCGGTGCAACGTGCACCCATCGCGAAAACCCTTGGTGCGCCTCGACCATCTTAGTCGCCGCTACTTGCAATTGCATCACCGCCGGTTTAGCTTCTTCTTTTTCGGTTTTTTCGATCGCTGCTGTGATTTCTACTTCGGTAATTTCCACAGGTTCGACATCCCAAAAACCGATCCGCCCGTCCCAACCCGAACTCAGCAGAGTTTTGCCATCCGCCGAGAAATCGAATCGACGAACCCAACTATCGTGTCCTAAATAGGCCACCTTATCGCCGGTCTCCAAATCAAATCGGTAGATACCATAGTCTTCCGCTCCAACGAACGCGTATTTTCCCGACGGGTCAACACGGCACGTCGTTAATGGACGCGTGTGCGTGAACTTCTGAATCTCCTTTGCCTTGGTGGGGTCGACTTTCACGCTCCCCGCATCCACTGCACCCTCAGAATCAGCAAGTTTTGTATCGTCATTAAAAATCATGAGAGCAGCTCCTCGATGGGTCCATTGATAGGGTCGCCGATCGGAATCGCGCGACCGTCGATATCATGATTTTGTTGCGAATCAATACCAACCGCTTGCAAATACGTATGAAACAGATGACCGCCATCCACTTCTCGATCCTTCACTGCTGTTCCCTCCGCATTGGTAGAACCAACCACTCCGCCAGGTTGGATCCCGCAACCACCCATTGCCACGGAAAGCGACGCGCCCCAATGATCACGGCCGAACTTGTGATTGATTTTCGGTGTGCGGCCAAATTCAGAGTAGACAATGACTAAAACGTTATCGAGCATGCCGCGTTCTTCGATATCGCCAAGTAAAGTTGCAAAGGTCTTGTCAAATTCGTCGAGTTGTTCCACATGGAAATTGAAGTTCTCGGCGTGGGTATCGTAACCATGATGGGTCACTTTTACGCAAGTCACACCTTCTTCAAGCAAGGTTCTAGCCAACAAGCAGCGGCGACCGAACCAGTGTCGGCCGTAGCGTTCCAATTCCTTCTCGTCCTGATCGCCAAACAGATGCGTCCGCTTAATTAACTGACGTGCTTGGTCAAAGGACGTATCATAGGAATCGATTAACGAACGACTGCGGCCAGCTTTGAACTGTTCATTTAATTGCAAACGCAAATTCTCACTGCGAAGTGCTAAATCCTCGGATACGCCTTCCGGCAATCCTAGATGCTTCGGTGGTTTCACACCCTCGAGCCGCATCTGGGCATGTTGTGCTTCGAGGAACCCTGCCGTTTCGCCGGACAAGCCACGCGTTGTAATGTGAACGAAGCCGGGAAGAGGGTTGTCAGGCTGGCTCAAATATTTAGAGGCAACCGAACCAACATACGGGTAGGTGCCGGCTGGGCGCCCTTTTTCCATAAACAGCATCCCCTGGTTGTGGTCGTTAGTGCGTAAGTTAATACTTCGCACAATCGACAACAAATGCATTTTTTTGGCGGTATGCGGCATTAATTCGCAGATTTGTGTACCAGGCACTGAAGTCGGAATTGCTCGAAATGGGCCACCATAAGTTGTCCCAGGTTTGGGATCCCATGATTCAAACTGGCTAACACCACCTTGCAAATACACCTGCAGGATTTGTTTTTGTTGGCCCTTCATTTTTGCAGCCATCGCCGGCGACAACTGGCTACCAAATCCAGCCATTGCGCCAGCCATCAGACCACCGCCCATAAATCCACGGCGTGATAAATCGTGATCAATTCGATTACAACCTTTGTTGCGTCGTATGGTCATCGGTATAAATACTCCATCCCTAAAAAGGAAGTAACTCGACAGTCACCTTACAAATCGGTATTCGGCGCTGCACATCAACGTCCGCATTAACTCCTGCACAGCTAACAGTTTCGCATCACCTGCATTCGCTATAAACTCCTGTGCAAGATTACTCTCAACAGCCAGCGGTTTACGTGAATACATGTGTAAATACAACTTTTCAATCATTTTAGCATCGTCTTCGCTGGCAATTAGTTCGTCGATTAAATACCCACCGCCGGGCGTCAATCGCGCTGCGATTGCCGGCCCGTTTATCAAATACAACGCATGGTTTGCAGAGGCTGTGAACTTCAGCGACGTATTCTGCGAAGCAAACACCGCTATGATTTCGTCCAGCGGTACCTTTACCGCCTTAGTGACCTGCGCTTCGAGCAACACTTGCCCAGCGGCAGTCGCTGCTGCGAACTCTTTGTCCTTACTCAACAGTGACGCTTGGGCAGCTTTTGTCTGTTTCTGCACTTCACCTAACGACTGCAATAATGTCCAAGCGAATTGTTCGGGGCTCAGTGGCTTAATCGACGCGTTGTAATATTTATTCGCCGCTGGCATCTTATCGCCATCCCAATAACTTGATCGTTGATATGACTTGGACATCGCAATTTCTTTATACAAATACTTCAGGTCGTATTTGTGGTCTCGCAGTGCATCAGCCAGCCTCTGTAGTAACGCGGGGTGCGACGCGGCATTGGCTTCATGAAACAAATCAAGTGGTTCGACAAACCCTTGCCCCATCAAATGAGCCCAAATTCGGTTTGTAACATTCAAACGAAAGGCTGAATTCTCGTCACTAATCATACTTGGCCCAAGTTGTAGGCGACGATTGTATTTTGGCACTCCCCGATTTGTCTTATCAGGTTTCGTCTCATAGGGTTCTTTGTCCACCGGCGGATCAGACAACTCATTTAACGTCAACATCCGTGGCTGGGTCTTGCCGTCTTCCCCAGTGAACACCGACGTATATGTCACGTCGCCGTCGATCTTATCGCCGATCGATACAAGCTTACTCTTGGGGTCGGTGAATAAATAACTCCGTTTAAGAAATGCGGCTAATCCGTAGTAATGTTGTTGAAAGTAATCGTCAATCTGTGGGTGATCATGACATTGAGCACATTGTAAATCGCGACCGAGGAATACTTGCCCGATCACTCGAACTGTTTCTTCGCGCTTGAGTTCGCGATCGAGCAAGAAGCGGCTTGCTGCACGACTCGACTTATCGGATCCATCCGCCGTCAAAATCTCCAGTACTAACTGGTCATGCGGCTTGTTGTCAAAAAAAGACTGACGCAGGAATTCCGCAAATTCATCGGGGGCAATGTGTTTTTTAGGCAACCGCTGCATCAGTAGGACGTCGAATTTGTATTGCATGTGGCGAGCGTATTGTGGAATCGCTAGTAAGCGGTCGATCAACTGTTCGCGTTTATCCGCATCTGGATTAGCGATAAATGCTTGTAACGCTGGAACTGTTAACGGGCGACCCGTTAGGTCCATGCTGATGCGTCGGGCAAACGTGTAATCGTCGCTGGCTTCCGTTGGACTTCCAACTGTCGATTCTTGCCCCGCAAGAATCTCTGCGTCGATAATATTGCGCAACTGTGTGTCGGATTCCTGAGCAAATACTGCGGTCGAAATCGACGGGAAAAGACAGCAAATTGCGGCTGCCATTGTAGGTAGGAAGTTGGGGGTTGGCATGCATCTATTATAGCTTCTTCGGACCCACTGCGCAACGGCAACTTGTTTTGGCTACAAAAAACTCAGCGTCACAGTTCCCTTGTTTTTAGGCGTGTCCGGAATTGATGCCCGCATAAATCTATGAATAGTATTATTTTTGTGGCCTAACGCCCACTCCTCGCCCAAAAAAATATGATTCTTATGGTGCATTTAAACATGTGGGGTTCGTATTGAAGTACAACAAGTAGCAACCTATGTAAATTAAACATGAAGTGAGTTAACGCACCATGCATATTACACAATGCCAGATTTATCTCGTCGAAATCAAGCAGACGTCACCGCTTGCTCCTTATCGTTCACATATCCGTACGACAGATACGACGACAAAAGCGATCGTTGAGCTAACAACCGATACCGGTATCGTGGGTTGGGGTGAGCACAATCAAAATTTCCTTGACGGCATAAGTATCGAAAATCAAAACGTCGCTGCGACAGAATTCATCGATGGCTGGGATCCCTACAACATCGAACAATTCCACGTCGAGAATCCATTTGATACGCGACTGCGCTGTGGCTTGGAAATGGCGATGTGGGACATCATTGGCAAAGACAACAATTTGCCGCTCTACAAAATGCTCGGCGGTAAAGTTCGCGAGCGGATTGCCTTGGCAGCATGTATGGGTATTCAAAGCTATGAGAGGGCAGGGGAGATGGCCCGATGGTATGTGGAGCAAGGCTTTACGGCGCTTAAGACTAAAGCGGGCAGCGATGCCCAAGAGGATCTCGATATGGTGCGTGGCGTACGCGATGCAGTCGGTGACCAACTAAAATTGAGAATCGATCCAAACCGTGCGTATTCAAATGAAGAAGCCGCGGAACTGGGTCGCGCGCTCGAACCGTACAACCTCGAATACTTTGAACAACCGATCATGGCCGATCCACTGACCGATGCAGCTTGGCTAAGAACGCAGACGTCAACTCCCATCGCGTTGAACGAGAGCGTCGAAGAACCCGACAGCGTGTTGGCAATCCTAGCGGCTGATGCTGCTGAATATATCCTGCCCGATACGCATATAGCCGGAGGGATTTTACCTTGCGTGAAAATTGGACATATTGCCCAAGCCGCAAGTATGCCGACAATTATGCATTGCGGACATGACCTAGGACTCAAAACAGCTGCCATGCTACACATTGCGTCGGCCTGTCCCGCCTATAGTTTGGCAAACGACTGTACCTACTATGGTTTGTCAGATGACATTACCTCGGAGATGATTCCGATTGACCAGGGCCACATGATCGTTCCGGAAGCGCCGGGCTTAGGTGTCGATATCGTCAAAGAGAAAGTACTCAAGTACCAAAAGGTTTGATCACGGCCATTCGCGTTCATTCGCGTTTACTACTGGCCGAGCCTACGAAAGAATCTTCCCAGAGGTGTGCCGCCATCTTCGAGATGTGACAGGACACGCTGAGCAGTTTCAGCTGGGATAAAATCTGGCAGGTTGCCATCCTCGACCCAACTACGTAACCGAAGAATACGTTCTTGAGCGATTTCTTCAGTGGTAGGCAGGCCGCCCGGACGATTCAAATCGACATGGTTCACCGACTCAATTCCTGCGCGAGGGATAATTTGGATCGCATAGCTAAACCCTGGCCCCGCCATGCGAGTGCTAGCAGCTTTAAGCATGAGGTTCCCGCTGGCGTCTAGTGTAGGCTGCATCATGATTTGATTCGGGCCTGGGACGACGGCGACGACAACGATATTTTGAGTGAAATCAACCGCCGGCACAGCGTCAGAGGCGTTCCATCCATTCCACAATTCCGCAAACGCTGCTTGGTCGACAATGAAATCGTGTCGGCTATCGACGTCGGCGAAGTCCGAATCTGCTAAATAACCTGTAAATTGTTCGGTAACAGTCGTTGGGGTGACGTCAGGAGCATTCGCGAAATCGTGTTGGCCGTCACCAAAGCGGAAGTCAAAAATGTTTCGCTCACGTAGCGAGCGGATTGCCTGATTGACCTGACCAGCATCAATGTGATCGGGAAGTATGCCTTGGCCAAACGCTTTTTCAAGACGAGCTGTCTGGTGATCCACTTGCTGCTGCGTTACCTCGCCATGCGGCAGATAGTCTTCCCATTTGTGGTCTTGCCGTTTTAATTCTCGGACTTCTGTGAACTTATCACGCAGGCGTTGATGTATGCCTAACTTGCGTAAATCATGTTGGTCAACATGTTGATCTGCAGCGTCGCCATTGACATGGTTAAGGTCGCTTAAAATGTCCTCACTCAATTCAGATGCGGCGAGACGAATATCGGCCAAGCGATCGGCAATCCGTGTTTGGTCATGACGAGGAGTTTTTAGAAACTCTTCAAGTTCTGTTCGCATCGCCGTGAGTCGCACGGACTGTGATTGCATTTCTGCAACCACGTCCTGGCTAATCTGTACCAGATCCTCTGGAATCAGATCATCCATTGTCTCTATTTCCTCAACGAAGTCATTCATCTGCTCAAAAACGGACTGGTGCGTAACTTCGATCCCATTAAGGTTATTGATGATTCGTAAAGCATCGATTCCGGAGACGGTTTCGTCACCATCGACATCGAAGAATGACTGAATCTCTGCTGATTCGGATTCATTGGCGCCATTGACCTGGTTGATGACTTGCAATGCATCGATTTGGGATACGAATTGGTCAAAATTCACATCTTGATAGAGCAGGGGATTTTGAAAGGCGATACCAAGGTCGGCAGCCAGCAAATTCCTCGCTTCGAGCGTCTCAATAGTCGGCCTAAACGATGTTTGATTGAGTTTCATGATGCAATGATCTATGGGTTAGCGGGTATTTTATTCGCCAAGAGCCTTATGGAGGCGATTTTGTATTGTAAGAGTTTGCATATAGCTGAGCAATACATATTGCCTGCCGAACATGTGCACCGATAGCTATTATTTCTAATTTATCGCCCGATACTACTTCAACCTTTAGATGATATCATACCGACAATAAATGTCGCCAATTTGGTAACTTACAGACTTTTTTTATTCCACAATATTGCGATTTGCGGCTAAGTTTTCAGGTTCAATGTCGGCATTACGTGACCTCACCTTGACGACCTACATGCGGTGGGTACAATAAAAAGGACTCGAGTTGGTTCTGGTAAACCCGTCTAATTGGGTGCTTACCCGCTTTCGCCTCTTGGGATTAAGTTGACGCTGTCTTGACAGCTCTCACACCTTTAATAAACGCGAGGCGAATTATGAATATGCTTTTAGCATTTGGGATGCCCGGTCTCCCAGAGATGCTCATCATCGGTGGAATTTTTATCCTGTTCTTTGGATCCACTAAACTTCCTGGATTGGCGCGTAGCATTGGTAAAAGTGCTAATGAATTTAAAAAAGGAATCCGCGATGATTCACCTATGAATGACGAGGATGACTTGGATGACGAAGATAGCGACGGAGATGATGCTAGCGATAGCGACGCAGACAGCGACGGCGACGAATAGGCTCGGGCCAACACGTTCACCAAGTTGATTAATCATTCCTAGCTTGACTCCCTCAGGATAACATCCATCGGAAATTTCCTCTCATGAACCAACAACTCCTAGACCATGTAGATGATGCGCTGACACATCTCAATCCACTCGGTTTTATTTTCGGTGGTATGGGCATGATGGAAGTTATGGTTATCGGTGGAATTGCTGTAATGCTCTTTGGAAAAAACTTGCCAAGCGTAGCCCGCAAGTTTGGAAAAACTTACCGTGAATTTCGCAAAGGTTTGTCCGAGTTCCAAAGTCAAGTTCGTGTCGACGATTACGTCAACGATGTCTACAGCGATCTTGATGACGACTCTAACAAAATTTCATCTTCGGCCTCAGGCGCTGACGATTGGTCTGCCGAGGATTTCGATGACTACTCGCCACCGTCCGCGCCGATGTTTGAACCTCCGCCGTCAGAACCGTCGGTAACTGCAGAATCCGCTGAAGAAGCAGACTGACCTGCTGGTCCGGTTGTGTCGCTTCGCGATCTTCCATGGTAAGCCCCGTACAACCCCGCCGGCACGATTAAAACCGAGCCTACATTCATCCATATCGGATACGGCAGGCTTAGCAGCCTTAACAATGCACATAGCACCATCACGCAGATCGTTGGCGCTGCATGGGCATAAGGTAACTCGTCGGTAAAGCGAGACGCAAACCACGAGCCAAAATACGTGCCGCTTACCCAACTCAGCAAGACCATCGCAATAGCGTCAAAAGGAGCGGTCGGAATCCAAGCCGCAATGATCTCGGCTACCTCTTCGAGCGTCGCCCCTTCCAACCCGGCCGGCACTTCAAATAACGCATGTCCTAGCTGCCGAACCAAACTTACCACTAGCATGGCAAGTAACACACCTCCACATGCAACTGCAGTGCTCTTAAACATTTTCATCGCGAATCTCCCTGCGGTAAATTCGAATTGTCGTGTCGATAACCTTGGATAATTCTACTGATAGCGATAGAAACTCTCTAAACACAACGCACCCATAGCGGTGCTATAGACCGTTCCGCCATAACCCGCCCACTTGGTCACTGCTGACCAACTCCCATCACTCCGCTGCATCTTTGGCAGGGTCTGTGTTAAGGCGACTGTCCATCGCTCCCACGGCTCTCCACCTACGAATCGCAACGACAAACTACCATAATACCAATAATAAAAATCCGGTTGTTCAATCGACGGTAACCGCTGCAACAAATACTGGGTACCCTCAGCCAGTTGTTCCGGTTTGTTCTGACTCCCTAACCAAACGCGACACGCCATTGATTCAGCGGTCATTGCCGCTGTTGCTCCGAAACCAGGTCGGTATGATGCTAATCCTCGCTTCAATCCTGTATTGCAAGATTGTAAGAATTTCAGCATCAGCCTTTGCGTCTCCGCTGGCGTTGAAATTCCAGCCTGCTGAGCACTCTGCAGTGCTAACACCTGCCAGCCAAACTGACTCATATCGCCTGGATCACTGCGTTGATATCGCCACCCACCAGTCAACGTATCCTGACAATCAATCGTATACTCTATCGCCCGCTGGGCACATCGTTGTAAACGCTCATCACTGGTCATCGCATAAGCTTCGCACACTGCCACAGTCGCCATCGCGTGGCAATACATCCGTGCAAACATCGTCGCGTTACCTGCCAAACTTCCATTAGCAGTTTGTTGGCTCAGTAGGTACTCAAGGCCGTGCTGCACAGTTTCGCGTCTGGAGCCAACTAGATGCGTATTGCCATCACCCAATAACGCAAGCAGAGCCAGTCCGGTGATACCATTATCAGCGTTCACTCCCGTGGAAGATCTCCGCTGACCATCTACTTGGCGGTCAATGCCGGCATGATGCAGCGACGCGTCCCAACTACCATTTTCTTCTTGATTCTCTACGAGCCACTGTAAAGCAGCCTCGACTGCAGCAGCCGTATCTCGAGTAGCGCCAAATCGCGATCCTTTAATTCCGCTCGACAGACTTTCCTCTGTACTGCTGTTCGAGTGTTCGATTACCGTCGCAAAGCGGTTCTGATAGCGTAGAGGCATCTCAGTCCCGTCCAAACGCTTGACTGTCGCTGCACCCACGTCCTCGACCGCATCTACAGTCACATCGGCGACATCAGTTCCCACTGGTGAACCGTCCACACTATCATTCGAATCTACTTGCTTGTCGACAACGTCACTGACATCGTTAGCGGACGAGCTTACAGGTTGGACTTCCGTTGGCAGCGACTCCTGTTCACCGGAGATAACGTCACCTGTGTCGCCAGACGATTCAATATCCACGGCCACCACAGCATCAATTTCATTATCCGTTGGTACGAGCGGTTTCACGGATTCAACATCCGCTGATTCCGCTGGTTCCGCTGATTCCGAGTTGACCGCCGTCTGCGTCAAGTCATCGACCTGCTCAGAATTAATCGTTTGCTCAGGATCGTCAGGCTTTACCGTTGTCTGTGGCACAGTCGTTGCTACATCTGTCAAGGTATTATCATCACTCTTGTCAGCCTGTGCTTCTTCAGCAGAATTGGTTTGTTCATCGGTAACGTCAACTAACGAGATTTTGAATGACTCAACCGCCACCTCGTTGCCTTGAAATCCAAGCCACTGTGTCCCATAAAAGAAGATCACCATTAGTAAGTGCGCAAAGATGCTGAGAACAAGGCATTTAACAAGCGGGCGCCCGTGACCGAGTTTCGTCCAGGACATCACAAAAAAAGCGATGGTCAGTATCAGTAAACCGATCCAGACAATGGTACCCGTAGTCTGACTGACCATCGGATCCGCCGTGGCCAGCAGTATGTCACTTAGATCAATGTGACCTGATCCATTCAATAAATAGATATCGATTAATGCGTTGATCATTTAACACCTCACTCACGAGATGCCATGCGAACCGAGATGCCGAGATCATTCACTCCGGCACGCCGACAGGCACTAAGGACATTGGCTACATTTTGAAATGCCCCTTCGGCATCACCTCGAATGATTACATGCAACTCTGCTCCACCGCTCACGCGTCGGTTCAGATTTTCTTCTAGTTCATGGATCTCCATAACGTCATCATCGACTGAGACACGGCCATCATGGAAAACAGCTATCACACATTGCCGCGTCTCGGTCACGACCGTGGCACCACTAGCGACTTCGGGAATCGATACTTCCAATTCCTGTTCAATCTCCGTAAACTTCGTCCCGACCATAAAAAAGATTATCAAAAGAAAAACGATATCAATCATCGGTGTGAGATTGAGCGTCGGTTCTTCGGCACTGTGTAATTTAATGGGCATAACAACTAGGCCGCCTGTTTACGATCCACAATTTTGAGATCTTTTACTTGAGTCCGTTTTATGCGAGAAAGTCCCTCAGCGGAAACAGCTTGTACTAGTTGATGCCCGTGTTCATCAACACGCACCAAAATGCGGTCTACTCGACTCGTGAAATACATATAGATAATCAACGCTGGGATAGCTACGCTCAGCCCTGCTGCCGTCGTAATCAATGCTTGGCCAATCCCTGCGGCTAACAATTCCGGCTTACCCATTGCTCCGGCATCCACTATTGCATTGAATGCTTTAATCATGCCGATGACCGTACCTAGCAGGCCCAGTAACGGCGTCACCGTCGAAATACCATTAAAGAGTCTCAGGTACCGACGAAGCTTGCTACCTAAGCGGTCCCCAGCATCTACCATTGCTTGTTCAACTTCTTGGGCTGGTTTGCCCCATTTACGTAAGGTGACTGAAAAGACCTCCGCCACGGGCGATTTATTTTCTTTACACAAACGATATGCCGTCCGCTTGTCCAGCTCACCAGTCTTCAATTGCTCTAACACACGCCGCACAAATGGCTTGGGAATAATCCGGCCAATTCGTAGGTTCATCATTCTCTCGAGCGAAAACATCACTAATACTAGCGAACAAATTCCGATAGGAATCATCAATAGACCGCCATCACCTAACAATGATAACAATGATGTGGAGCCACCGGGTTCTTGAGCAGAAACGACCGGTGTTAGAAACAATGCAGTCACCAGTGAGCAACCGCCTATTATGGCAATATTTTTCGGTAGAACTATCAACTTATAACATCCCTGAAGCAACAAAGTCTTGGCAAACTACCCAGATCACCATTTCATCCGTGAAAAGGTACCCAAATAGGGCCACAAGGCCAGTATATTTATCGGGATTTGACGCCAGAGAAGATTAGCGAAAATAATTCTCTACTGGGTGACATCAGACATGGCGATAGTTCCGTTTTCGTCCCGCGTAAGGACCGCGAATGGGCCGAGAAGGTCCGCAATTGAATGCGAAGGCCGCGAATGTACGCGAAGGACTGCAGCCAAAAAACAAAGGGAAGTCCGCTTCGACAAATCGAATCGGACTTCCCAAAGGGTCACACAACGGGGCAATACGTGGTGTAGTAATTCATGAGGTTCATCTGACCGAAAACCAACCATTCCGCTGATGTCTAATACGGACTGCCTGGTCCCGAATCAACATTGCCCACCATGTGTAAGTGATTGTGATCGATGTACAGTACTTCAACCGCTTCTTCGTTAAGAAGCGTGTGTGGCACTGGCCAGCC
>Ga0114993_10003678_pt1 | contig 15746 bp, 16 predicted proteins | sample ArcticOcean_MG_C_FD_87042 | JGI IMG/M metagenome (GOLD analysis project Ga0114993, IMG submission 87042) | Marine microbial communities from western Arctic Ocean - ArcticOcean_MG_CB2_150 | ecosystem: Environmental > Aquatic > Marine > Oceanic | place: Arctic Ocean: Canada Basin | collected...
TCATCGCGAGTCTGCGCAGCCAGTTCGAACTCAAGATCCCTCGCATAGGTGTACATCTGTTTTTCCAACTGGTCGATCCGTTTACCCAGTTCCCCAGGCGACATCGAAGAGATGCCGGATAGGTTTGCCAGATTTTGGCTCTTGCGGCCTTTTTTCTGCTTACCAGGCGAAGCAGAAACCCCGCCGGCCCCTTCGATAATCGCCTTAACCTCCTTGCGAATAGATTGAGGCTCGATGCCGTGACGCTGGTTATAAGCCTCTTGCTTTTCGCGCCGCCGATCAGTTTCGTCGATGGCTTTTTGCATCGATTTTGTGACTACATCTCCATATCTTCCTCTGGTACATACTTCTTACAGTACCTTCGGTAAGTAAGTGCCAGACCTTCATACACAAGTCTTGCATTAACGCTATAGCCATCGACAAAGCAATTAGCGATGAGCTTTCCATGACGGTCTTTGGTATCCCCTACGCACCTGACTCCTTTGGTGTAAGTCCAACCTCTTAAAGATTCAGTTGCCTCATAGCCACATTTCCATGTGACACCTGCCCGATGGCAATACCTGGTTTCAATGGGTCAAGGCCACCACCAGCGCGGAGCTTACCGAAGTGACACACGCCATCGCCCACCGGGTCGGGCGTTTTCTGGAGCAGCAGGGTCTACTGGAACGGGATGCCGAGAATAGCTACCTGACTTATGATGAGACCGACGACGATCCGATGACTCAGTTGCTCGGCTCTTCCATTACCTACCGCATCGCGGTCGGCCCACAGGCTGCATGCAGGCGTGGCCGCCAAGGCCTATCAGCGAAAAATTCTGGAACGATTGTGCCGTTACATCATTTAATTTAAATAAGAGTTAGCCCAAACCAAGCCAGGTATGGAATCCTCAATTGGAACATATTCACATCCTATCCATCCTTTGTAGCCCATTTGATCTAGTTTTTCAAAAATAACTGGGTAGTTTAACTCTCCTGTCCCAGGCTCATGCCTTCCAGGATTATCTGCCAATTGCATATGCCCTATCATATTAAGATTGTTAGAGATGGTATTAATAATATTTCCTTCCATAATCTGCATATGATAAATATCATATTGAAGTAATAAATTAGAATTGTTTACTTCTTTAATAATTTCTATCGCCTCTTTAGTGTTGTGGAGCCAATAACCTGGAATATCCAATGTATTGATTGGTTCGACCAATAATCTTATCCCAGCTTTCTTTGTCTCAGTAGAGGCATAACTAAGATTTTCTATTAATATTGACTTAGCTTGATTATCAGAAACATTACCTGGAGCTTTACCTACAAGGCAGGTTAAATTTTTAGGCTTTAATACACCCGCATACTCTAAAGCTAAAGCTACTCCCTCCTTAAATTCATTCTTTCTATTGGGGTCAACTGCTATTCCTCGATCACCACTTTCCCAATCTCCGGCAGGCAAATCAAAAAGTACTTGCTCCAAATTATTTTCATTAAGTTCATTTGATATATCTTCTTTAGGAAAATCATAAGGGAATAAGTACTCAACACCTTTGAATTTACTATCAGATGCTTGTTTAAATCTCTCCATAAATTCAACTTCATTGAACATCATAGAAAGATTTGCTGCTAAGTTAACCATTTATAGCCTCCAGATAAATATTATTTAAATAAAAAATATTAACAATGAAAAAGCCCCCTGGACTTCATCGCCAAACTAGCGGTGCTAGTGCCGAAACCACAGGTGAATCTGACTAGATTTCACGGTGGGTTTGCACCTAACAGCAAGCACCGAGCATTGGTCGCGCAAGCAAAACGATGTAGAAGCAACAAGACCATAGTAGCCGATGATGAACCACCAACACAAAAGCAAGCATTGATGACATGGGCTCAGCGGCGCAAGCGGGTGTTTAACATCAACATCGAGACTTGCCAGACGTGTGGTGGCCCAATGGAAGTCATTGCTAGCATCGAGGATCCGGTAGTGATCAAGCAAATACTCGACCACCTGAAGCATGAGGGGGAATACCAGGATGCGATCCAGTTACCCGACAGTCGCGCCCTACCTCAGGCCGCCCTCTTGCACTGATTCACTGACTGAAGGGATTGCGGCGTGTTTCAATAACGCAGCAGGCGCGCGCTCGCCATCATTGTGGCGTCAAGAACATAAGTGGTTAATTGGCAGGAGAAAATAACCGAATTTCCAGGACTCAAGGATAAATCGGATGCAATACATTAACTTTTCGGCTGCAAACAGACTTTTCATTCCCCCTCGTTTTCCATTAACGTACTTCCTATACTTCCAGCCTCGGGTGTTGGCAACATTCCAAAAGCTGTCCTACAAAATGCCCGCTGAACTCTATAAATCTTTGACCTGGGATCGCGGGACGGAACATTTAGAATTGAGTAGTTCTGAGCTTGGGGTCCAAACGATCTCTCAGCCAATCCCCACAGAGATTAACCGAGAACACCGTGAGCATGATCGCCACCCCTGGGAGGGTCACGATCCACCAGGAGAACGCTATGTAGGGGCGGCCGTCTGCAACCATATTACCCCAGCTCGCAGTGGGTTGCGGAATTCCTATCCCTAAAAAAGAAAGGATCGACTCAAGAAGGATCGCAGATGCGAGCTGCAAAGTGATCATGACGATGATCGTGTTTAACACATTGGGTAAGATATGGCGCCGAATGATACGCAGCACTGGACTTCCGATCACACGGGCAGCAAGGACATAATCTCGCTCTCTCACAGACAATGCCTCGCCGCGCACGAGGCGGGCAAATTGTGCCCAATAGACGAGCCCGATGATCAAAATGACATTAATTAGGCTCGGCCCTACGGTGGCGGCTACAGCAAGGGCGATCAGCACTGCAGGGAGTGCCAGAAATATGTCGGTCAGTCGCATGATAGCGTCACCAAGCCATCGGGGCACCATCACTGATGTCACTCCCAAAAATACACCAACCACCGCGGCAACTGCCACCGCGGCAACACCGACAACAAGTGATATTCGAGCGCCGAAAATAATTCGGCTGAGGACGTCCCGACCGAGGTGATCCGTGCCAAGCAGGTGACCCGCCGATGGCGGCATCTGTGCTTCTCGCAGGTTCTGGAGATTAGGATTTCCAGGAGCAATCCATTCGGCGAACAAGGCAATAATGACAATCAGGAACAAATAAGAAAGAGAAAGATAGGGGAGTTGCCGAATTTTCTGGAGCCACTGCATGGTGTCAGGTCATAGCGGCCGATCGCTATGGGTTATCCGGTTGCGTCGAATTCAACATTACCCGTGGGTTATTCTCGGATCGAGGCGAGTATAAATCAGGTCTACCAGAAGATTAACACCTAGGAAAACCAACCCCATGAAGAGTACCGCAGCCTGAACGAGAGGGAAGTCACGCGCATACACGGCGTCGACGGCCAACTTCCCGATACCAGGCCAGCCAAACACGGTCTCCGTAATTACAGCCCCACGAAGAATATTGGCGAAGTCCAGCGCGATAATTGTAAGAACAGGAGTCGCCGCGTTTCTAAACGCATGCTTCCAGATCACCCGCCATTCAGACACGCCCTTGCTGCGAGCAGTTCGGACATAATCGGCATCAAGTGCATCCAACATCGCGGAGCGGGTTACCCGCATCATGGAGGCGGCGACATAGCCGCCAAGGGTGAGGGACGGCAGCACTAAGTGAGCGGCCGTCCCTATCCCTGACGTGGGGAAAATCGGGAAGTACAGGGCAAAAGCCATGATAAGGAGTATCCCGATCCAGAAGCTTGGCATGCTTTGGCCGATTATAGCTACTACCTTGCCTACACTATCGAAGAGCGTTCCCCGCTTGACGGCGGAAACTACCCCTACAGGAATTGCCAGACAAATTCCAAACAAGATGGCGCTAGTTGAAAGAAGAAGTGTGTTCGGAAAGCGATCCAAAATCAGCCCCATTGCCGGAGTCTTCCAACGAATCGATTCTCCAAAGTCTCCTTGGGCCGCCTGAGTAATGTAGATTAGATACTGCGTATGGAGTGGCTTATCCAGCCCTAGCTTTGCTCGTAGGCGGGCCATGTCTTCCGCCGTGGCCTCCGGTGGCGCTAGAAGCGACACCGGATCCCCCGAAAGGTGAGCCAAGGCGAAGACAATAACGCTCAGCCCCAGCAGCGTGAGCAAAGATTGCCCAAGCCGCTGGATTAAATAGATTGACACCTGCGCAGGCCTATTCTACTTTTCGAATACCACCGACTGAAGATTTTGGTGGTAAGCACTGAGAAGACCTGGTGCCCATCCCGTAATTGACCGAGTGATTCCGAACGGTGTGCTGCACCAATACAACGGCATGATCTCGAATCGTTCGCGTTCCATCTTTGCCCAATCCTGAAGCATTTGTTCCCGCTTATTAACGTCGGTTTCCACTGCTTGTGCATCGGTGATTTGATCGTACTCCTTGATGCCAAAATTGCAGGGTTCCCCACACCAAGCCTGATAGCCATACCAAGAACGAAGCAAGGACCCGCCGTCATCGGGTACCGAGGAAGGCCCGTAGAAGATACCTCGCTGTTTGCCTGCCCTCATTTCAGCCAGCCATGCGCCGGTCTCACGCGGTAACCGTTTAGGCTTTAGGCCCACAGCTTCGAGATAACCTGCGATGGCTTCGAGCACCATAGGTGCATTGGGTTGCGAGCCAAACGATTGGGTGTGGGTGGTGAAATCGACTTCATGTCCCGGCGCGATCCCCGCTTCACTAAGAAGTTGCTTCGCTTTTGCTGGGTCATATGGCACAGGCTTTATGCCCTCTTCATAGCCGAAGGTGCCTGGTGTAAATATGTGCGTAGCCGGCTCGCACACTCCCCCCAGTATCGTGTCTGCAATAGCCTGTCTATCAATCGCATGAGCGATGGCTAGCCGGACTCGACGATCCTTGAATTCGGGGTTTGTCCCTCTATTAAAACTAATGATGCTGGTGCCCGAATAGCGAGTGGAAACTGTAGTCAATTTATCGCTCGCTTTGATCTTCTCTAGAAGTGGCCCAGTGATACCCATAATGATATCGGCTTCGCCACGCTCAAGCATTGCATACCGGGTGAAAGGTTCAGCGACGAGGCGCTGAGTAACGAATTTAGTGTTTGAGACCTGCCCCCAATAATTGGGATTTGCCTCGAACTTCGAGAATTCCCCTGCTTGAATACTAGAGAGCATGAACGGGCCAGTGCCGATGGGGTTTTGCTGAAATCCCTTGTCACCAACCTTTTCGTAGTAGTTCTTGGGTACGATGGCCCCGGTTCCACCCGAGCGAACCGACGTAAAGAAATCAACCCAGATTTTTTTCAAATGAAACCTCACCTTGAACGGGTTCACGACCTCTACACGATCGAGAGCTGCGATAATTGGTTTTCGAGCGTTGTGGGTACTTTCGGGTGAGAGTATTCGATGAAATGTGAATTGGACATCCTCGCCCGTGAACTCGTCCCCATTGTGAAACTTGACTCCGCGGCGTAGGTTAAATTCGATCATGAGTTTGTCGTCGCTGATCGTCCAATCCGTGGCCAAAGCGGGTTCCTTGCCTGTCGCACCCAGATTGAGCAGGCCGTCAAACAACATGGAGTGTGGAAGATAATCTGATGCAGACTGGTGGTTGGTGGGATCGAAATTTTGTATGAGCAGCGGCGCTGCAATGACCATCTCTCCCTCTGGCGCTGCTGACGCAAGGCCGCCTGTACACAGCCCAAGCCAAGGGGCAGTGATTAATGCGAAAATCTTGTAGCGCAATTTCGAACGTATGTTTTGGTTTCTCATGAGTTTTCTCCTATGGTAGTAGTAGTACTACTAGTACTAAAAAATTCTGTGTGTATTTTTTGGTGTCGATCACAGTCAAATTAGTAACGACGCAGTAAATAGCAGTGTCGCGAGATTAGTATACACGCTGTGTTGTTTTTATCTGGTTCAATGCCGAATGAAGTTGTTGTGGTCTTACCAGAATGAGTTCAGGAAAATCCCGCGACATTAGAGGCTGAAAGGTGAAAATATCGCGTGAAGGCAGCGCCCGACTGCTGAACTAAACAAGCATCTTTATCTGCCTGGTCATTTGTCTTGTCTACTTCCGTGTAAGCTAGTATTCCAAGAGATTACATGTGGATGCCTGCGCTGATTTGAAATACGGGGTTCGTTCCTTGCGAAACCGCTCCATGTGATCCGTTGTTAGGTGATCATCCAAAGCAGCCTGGTCGCTATAGATCTCATACAGGATGATCTGATCACCCTGTTCCCACGGCACCATAATGTCAAAATGCAAGCAACCGGGTTCCCGCTTCAGGCAACGCTTAGCATGCTGCTTGATCAAAGCCAGTAAGTTCTCGAATGACCCTTCAGTCGCTTCTAAGGTGGCGACAATCGTTAGTTTGCTGATAGCTTTTACTCCGAAAAAGGTTTCAATGTCGGTTGTTTTGCTAAACCGATTCGTCGATTTTAGTCCTTCAGAACGCAAGTTACGGCTCAACGTGATCTCGCCAGGTCATCTACTCACGCTATATAGCGGAATCGACATAGATTGTTGCAAATCGGGCTGCCAAATTGTAAATCGGAAGCTAAGGGCCGCTTGTTTTGACAAAAACTCACGGCCTATCGATCTGCTAGTCACTGCTAAAACAGAACTACTCTGCATCGTGCCCTCAGCCTTCCACGATTTCAGCTGTGGAAGCTAACGACTTCACGTAGCTAGCAATCTCCGCATGGGTGGAAAACCATACTTTGCCACTTGAGCTTATGTACTCAATTAACTCTTGTAACATCAGAATACGTGACCGGTGTCCGATAATATGCGGGTGCATAGTGAGGAGGAACAAACCACCTTCTTCAAAAGCTAGATCGAACTCGTCTTTCCAAATATCCAGCACCGTACGTGGACTCGTGTGGGGACGCAAACCCGAGAAGCGATCCATGTTGAAATAAGGATAGTCATCGCGAATCCATTCCGGCGGTAGTTCGATGATCCCGGTTGGCTGTCCATCTTCGATCAATTCGTAGGGCTCGTCATCAGCCATCAAGGATGAGTCATATAGCAGACCCATGTCACGGATTATCTCCAACGTGTATTCGCTGAAATCCCAAGAAGGCGTCCTAATCCCTACGGGCTCGACCCCAGTGGTTTCTGCCAGCACATCGGCTGCTCGTCGAGTAAGTTCGCGCTCCACTTCAGGGTCAAGATTATTGTTGCGTTCATGAATCCATCCATGAATCCCAATCTCGTGCCCGATCTCCACGAGATCACGTTGTTGCTTTGGATAAAGTTTTGCAATGACCGCGGGGACAAAGAAACTTGCGCGAATGTCATGCTTGGCGAGCAGCCTGCGGATACGTGGTACACCAACCCTGGCACCGTACTCCCCGATTGCTAAACCACCAGGAGAAGCGCCCCCTTCGCGCAGAACCACCGTCTCGTGATCGGAATCGAAAGAAAGCGCCACGGCCACACGGGCACCACCAGGCCATTGCTTCGGCTTAAGAGACGGCCCCGCCCTGACCTTGTTAACGATGGCGCGCCATCGCGAATCTTCCCATTTCCAGGAGGGGTCGGGGCCTGTGCCGGCATTTGCTCCAAACTGTTCGAATGTTGAAGAAGAAGAGGGGATATTTGTCATTGGAGTGTCCTACTCGGTAGTCAGTAATCAAGGAAAGGATACCACTTGCCCCGGTGCCTCTGCACCTACAGATCAGATTTTGAAGCGCGCCAAGGTTGATACATTCCTAATCGCTTCCGAAACTGTTCTTCCGGGGGATGGGCGAGAATATCTTTAATAGCACGTGGCACCCCTATTTCCCGCCAAAAATGACAGGCGACGAAATGGTCGTTACCCGTGTCCTGAAGCTCCGGCTCAGTTTGTACGCATTCCTCCCGGGCAAACGCGCAACGCGTATGAAAACGGCAGCCCGAGGGTGGATTTAATGGGCTTGGAACGTCACCCTCGAGAATAATTCGCTGCCGCTTGAGTTGCGGATCAGGCACCGGATTTGCAGACATCAGAGCCTGAGTATAGGGATGGCGCGGAGAATGGAAGAGTTCTGCTTTAGGGCTATATTCCACAAACTTGCCTAGGTACATCACCGCGATTCGATCACTCACATGCTTCACCACCGCCAAGTCGTGAGCAATGAACAAGTATGCAAGTCCGAACTGCTTCTGCAGATCCTGCAACAAATTGACAACCTGGGCCTGGACAGATACATCGAGTGCCGACACTGGCTCATCGCAAACGATCAACTTGGGCTGTAGGGCGAGCGCTCTTGCAATGCCAATGCGTTGCCGTTGTCCACCCGAGAACTCATGAGGATAACGATTCAAGTGGGATGGTAACAAACCGACCGCTTGGAGCAGGGAGGCGACACGCTTGCGCTTATCCTCGCCATCCGCGACCCTGTGCACCTCTATGGGTTCGGCAATGATTTCGGCTACAGTCAAGCGTGGATTGAGTGATCCATAAGGGTCTTGAAAGATGATGTGCATATCGCGGCGTAGTCTCCGTAACGATTTTCCTTTCAGTTTAAAAATATCTTGATCGGAAAACTTGACGGTACCCGATGTCGGATTTAATAATCCAAGGATGACACGTCCGGTGGTGGACTTGCCGCAGCCACTCTCCCCTACCAGGGCTAGAGTTTCGCCTGCACGAAGCTCGAAACTGACATCATCGACTGCTCGTACCAAGCCAGTCTTTCGCCGCCCAAACCCCCCGGATACTACGGGAAAATGCTTTACAAGGCGGTGGACCTTAAGAACGATTGGGGCCTCGGGGCAGGATCTTTTCGTGGACATAAAGCCTACTTCACAGCGACTGATTTGCCGGCAACAGGCGCCTTCCAACAAGCGACTCGGTGGGCAGGAGTTACTTGGTTCAGCGGCGGCGCCTGTTGCCGGCAGACATCGTCAGCCAATGGGCATCTAGGATGGAAGTGGCAGCCCACCGGCATATCCTCCGGACTTGGGACCGTGCCATCGATAGCGAAAAGTCGATCCTCTTCTTCATACAACCTAGGAATGGAGCCGAGCAAACCCACTGTATAGGGATGCTCTGGACTCGAGAACAACTGCTCGACGTCGGCCTCCTCGATGATTCTGCCCGCGTACATGACAACTACCCTGTGGGCGAGCTCGGCGACGACTGCCAGATCGTGGGTAATAAGAATGATCGCCGTGCCGGTTCTCTCACGCAGATCTCTCATGAGATCTAGGATCTGGGCTTGGATCGTCACATCAAGGGCCGTGGTTGGCTCGTCAGCGATGAGGAGCTTAGGATTACACATTAGCGCGATAGCGATCATCACTCGTTGGCTCATACCGCCGCTCAACTGGTGTGGGAAATCATGAAACCGGCGCTCAGGTGAGGGAATTCCCACCGTACGCAACATCTCAATCGCCTGTTCTTTGGCCACCCCTTTGCTGATATTTTTATGACATAGGATGCCTTCGATTATTTGATCTCCGACGGTGTGCACAGGGTTAAGCGCGGTCATGGGCTCCTGGAAAATCATAGAAATCTGTTTGCCACGAATGCGTCGCATCTCGCGTTCTGTCTTATCAAGTAGATTCTCACCCTGAAAGAATACTTGGCCAGCAACGATTTCTCCGGCTGGCCGCGGGACGAGTCTCATGATGGACAGAGCCGTCACGCTCTTACCACATCCCGACTCGCCCACGATTCCCAACGTCTCCCCTGGGGCTAAGGAGAAGCTCACTTCGTCGACCGCGCAGGAGACACCTTGCGCAGAGCGGAATTGGACGATCAAGTCTCGGACCTCCACGAGATTTTTTGATGACTTCATTGAAAGCGGGCCGAGTTAAATTTAGTGTATCCGATCCGCGCTAAAGAGGGCATCGAGATTTGCCTACTCTTCACTTTGAGTCCTGCATCATTGCTAGTCTACGATCAAGGAATTCCAGTCGATCCTGTCCCCAAAAGAGTTCCCCGTTCAATACCCACGCGGGTATTCCGAATACGCCTTTCTTTATCGCTTCCTGAGTATTGGCCTCGAAGATGGCTTCAATTTTGGGCTCGCACGATGTTTGCAGTAGAAACTCTGAATCGTACCCGCTCTCGGCAATGATGGAACGAATCGTCGGCGGATCTGAAATGTCTCGATCTTCAATCCACATACCTCTAAGATAACCAGAAACCAACTTTCCAGGCTCGTACCCCCTTTGAATAGCGGCTATTACTGTGCGGGCAGCATCAAAATCAGTTTCTGGAAACTCGAAGCGTGGCGCCAGGTTTAAATTGATGCCTAGATAATCAGACCAGCGCTTTAACTCCATAAGACGATAGGCCTTTCTTTGTCGTGACCGATGGGTGAGTGTCACTCCTCCGGTAGCCTCAAAAACTTTCCTGATCTTGACGGGTTTATAGTTAAGTAACGTATTGTGCCGCGCGACGATATCATTCATCCTCTGGATGCCTAAGAAAGCCCAGGGCGATCGCAAACAAAAGAAGTAGTCTATCTCTGCCTTCATGACATTAAGGTCCTTCCGTCAGGTGTAATGTGATTATTAAACGAACTGCTTCATGGCGAATCCGCCGTTTGGAGGAAGACCTCACGGACGCGTTCGGCGATGGCATCAATTTCGGTTTCGGTCATCTCCGTGTAAAGGGGAATCGCTAAGACTTGATTCGCCATCCGTTCACTGACTGAAAGATCGTTGGCCCGGCGATATGGGAACTGGGAAAATACGGTCTGTTGGTGTAGTGGCGGATAAAAGTATCGGCTTGTCTCAACACCTTTTACGGCTAACCGAAGCATCACCTCATCACGGGAGATGCCGGTCTGTACCTCGTCTACTCGGAGCAACATTAACAAACCACAGCTCTTCCGGTCAGAAGGGTCATCGAAAAATCCTAAGCCCGGAATGTCGTAGAGGGCGCTTCGAAAACGCTGGATATGCGTTCTCCTCGTTGCCATTATGGTTTTGATTCTTGATAGATTGTGCATGGCGATGACGGCATGGAGCTCGCTAAAGCGGGCCGACATCCCTAGATGTGCGAAATCTTTACCGCTAGGGCTTCGTCCATAGTCACGCATTTGCCGCACTGTGGAGGCGAGACGCTGACAATCGGTGGTCACTAGGCCACCGTCGATCGCTGTGATGAGCTTTTTTGTACTAAGGCTGAAGACTTCAGCATCACCGAACGCTCCGAGATACTTTCCGCGATAGCGGAATCCAAGTCCCATAGCGCTGTCGTAGATGATCTTCAGCCCGTACGAACGCGCGAGTTCTTCTATCTCGAGGATATCCGGCGGTACTCCATAGATGGTGATGGGCATAATGGCGACGGTGTGATCTCCGATCATCTGCTCGGCGGAGGCAACATCCAGGGTCAACGTGTCCTCACGACAATCACAAAGGACCGGTGTAAGACCCGCCCAGAGCACCGAGGTAGCGCTCGAGTTGAAAGCATAGCTGGGTACGATGACCTCGCCAGAGAGGTCCAACGCCCGTAGAGTCATCACGAGACCCGTAGTACATGATGACAGGGCGACTACAAACTCCACATCAAGTAACTGAGCTACCTGAGCCTCGAAAGCTTCGGTCTTTGTTGAGGTAGTAAGGCTTTTGCTGATAAAGATTTCTCGAAACTCGTCAACAACTTCTTCGAGCTCGGGAATCGTAGGTCTCACAATAGGATATTCGAACTCCATGGTGTACATGCCCAGTGTTCGTGGTGGTTTAGGTCAACATGCCGCCATCCACCACGAGAGTTTGACCAGTAATGTAGCCCGCGCCAGCACACAAAAAGAGCATTACCTCAGCAACTTCCTCAGGGGTCCCTGCTCGCTGTAAGGCGGTTCGGCTAACGGATCGCTGTCGGTGCTTTTCTCCAAGTCGATCGGTTCTTGGTGTCTTGATATGTCCGGGGGCAACGGCGTTGACGCGCACACCGGGTCCAAGAGCTTTGGCGAGCCCACGGGTGAGATTGACGAGCGCCGCTTTGCTCGCAGCATAAACGATACTACTGCCTTGGTTGATTCCGAGGCCCGCCGTTGAAGCGTTATTGACGACGGCGCCCGCGGCCAATTTTAGATGGTCGGACGCGGCATGAGTACAATGAAATGCACCTTTGAGGTTTACGTCGAAATTTCGCTCCCAAAGATCCTCTGTGAGGCTATCCAGGTCGGCTGGGGGGATAGCTTGTTTCGTAAATCCGCCGCCGGCGTTGTTGATCAGGTAGTCCAACCTGCCCATAGTTTGAATAGCATCGTCTACCATTCGACGTGCCTCTTCTGGACTGCCTACGTCCCCGGGAGCAAGAAAAACATCAAGGCCGCCCTCTTGAAGATGTTCGACCTGTTTGGTGAGCGCAAGGTTGCCTGGAAGGTCATTCAGCGCGACCCTCGCGCCGCTCTCTGCAAACAACCTAGCCGTTGCAAGCCCGATGCCCGAAGCGGCACCTGTCACAATCGTAGCCTTCCCGCGTAGATTCGCTGAAACCATGGTTCCCCGCCGCAACAGTTAATTTGATAGACAAAAGTAAATTGTAGCAGTTTTTCTACTACGGAAGATCACAATAACCTAAGACACACATGTCGAATTTAGAATGGTTTCTCTCTAGAGGTAATCTGTGTTGCAAGTCGTGTCGAGTCCGAACTCCGGGGAGCGATCCTTGGTGCTATGCCATGACATGTAAAGTCGCTTCTGACTTCGTCTCGTTTGTTCTCTATGATCCTGCTCAATTTTAGTAGGGAAAGTTGTTTGGAGTAAAGGGTAAACTGTGGCAGACTCCAGCGCCCCACGGTCGAAATCGCGTCTGTTTTTAGATATCGATGACAAACCGTGTGGCCCGTTACATCTAAAGTTTTATGGGGTGAAGCGATGGTAGTTAAATTCTACCGGAAGGAGCCATGTGTATTTTGCGAACGCTGCCGGATCACGCTACTCGAGAAAGGGGTTTCTTTCGAAGAAATCATGGTGGATATTCGCAGTAAGCCGGCCTGGTTTTTGGATTTATCTCCACACGGCAAAGTTCCAGTTCTCAAGCATGATGATACCGTGGTGCTTGACTCGGCAGTCATCAACGAGTACCTGGATGAAACGTTTCCGGAGATGCCCTTGATGCCGTCGACGCCTGACGAATGCGCCAAAGTACGGGTTTGGATAGGCTTTGCCAATACTCAACTCCATCAGAGTTACATGAATATACTGCGCGCACCGCCGGAAAGTTTCGTCGCTGCCGTCGCCAGATTCGAGGCCGACTTGACAACTCTCGACCAAGCCTTAAAGCATAGTACCAAGCTTGATCCTTATTTCAATGGTGCACAGTTCACTCTTGCCGACATAACCTATGCAACGATTTTTGATCGCTTCGCGGTGTTTCCGAAACTTCGCAACTATGACTTGCCAGGAGAGTTGAGGAGGGTTCGTTTGTGGATGGAAACATTGGCCAATCGCCCGTCGGTGGTTGCGACACGTCCTTCCCTGGAGGATAATCTAGACAATTGCCGAAGATATCTACCAGAATCGTTACGCAACGAACAATCAAAACCTACAACTTATACCGGAGGGTAAGCGCGTCTCCTGGAAGCATATTTAACATATGAGCACCTTTCTTCGAACCAGGCGGTCCAAGGCGACTCAAATGATGAGCTTGACGACACGAATTTTATAACGGGTGCAGTAGATTCAGTCGGGATTGATCTTACACTTGTGCTTCGATTGTGTTATGGGCTTGAAAATGTGATTGTAGTTGGGCGCGGCACTAGCTGGTGATCGTTATTTGCTGGAATCTCAGCTGGTCTCAATTTCGTAAATCATTCAATGTCCCAGCCAGAGATACCCTGACAGATGCTGTGACGGTCCTTCGAGTGCTGGCCCGTACGCATGGCTCGACGATTACGATAAGTTGCAATGTCAGTTGAAAGCTTCGACTATGTGATCATCGGTGCGGGCTCGGCCGGTTGTGTATTGGCGAATCGTTTGAGCGCTAACGGTCGTTATCAGGTATTGCTGTTGGAGGCCGGCCCTCGTGACCGCTATCCGTGGATTCATATCCCGATCGGTTACGCCAAGACCATGTTTCATCCGCGTTACAACTGGCGCTACTACACTGAGCCAGATCCCGGCATGCATCACCGGCAGATATACTGGCCGCGCGGTAAGGTGCTTGGCGGTTCCAGCTCCATCAACGGCCTTATTTTCATTCGCGGTCAACGCCAGGACTACGATAATTGGGCAGCTATGGGCAACATCGGTTGGAGTTGGAGTGACGTTTTGCCCTACTTCGTTTCTCTGGAAAACAATGAACGAGGTGCCAGCGAGTGGCACGGCGATACAGGCCCCCAAGCGGTATCGGACATTGGCAAAATAAACCCGCTTGCAAAAGCGTTCATTGAGGCCTGCACCGAGGCCGGTTATTCGCGCAACTGCGATTTTAATGGCGAGAGTCAGGATGGAGCCGGCTATTACCAGTTAATTACCCACAAAGGGTTTCGCTGCAGCAGTGCGAAAGCCTATCTGAAACCTGTCCGCCGGCGCTCAAATCTTACCGTGATCACCGAAGCGCTTGCTGAGCGCATTGAGTTCACCAATGGTCGAGCGAGTGCTGTGGAATTTCGGAAAGGGAACAATACCCGAAAGATCAGCGCCCGGCGCGAAATTGTCCTTGCTGCGGGGGCTGTGCAATCACCGCAACTGCTTCAGTTGTCGGGTATCGGCGATGCCAAGATGCTTGCAGAGTATGGGTTGCCGGTGGTCACCAACTGTCCTGGAGTAGGACAGAACCTTCAGGATCACTTGCAGACTCGGGTCATTCAATGCTGTACACAGCCGTTGACAATCAATGATGACCTCAAGAGCATTTGGCGGCAGATCAGTATGGGATTACATTATGCCTTAAACCGCAGTGGGCCCATGGCAGCTGGCATCAATCAGGCTGGTGCGTTTCTGAAAACCTCAAAGACCGTGCCAACCCCTGACATCCAGTTTCATTTTTCGGCCCAGTCATCCGATTTTCCGGGGTCATCGCTTCATGACTTCTCGGGATTTACGTCATCTGTTTGTCAATTGCGACCAGAGAGTCGGGGTCAGGTGACTATCCGTTCGACTGACCCGAGTGATCCTCCAGCGATTCACCCAAACTATCTGATGGCTAACCTTGACCAACGTACCGTTATTCGAGGACTTAATATCGCAAGGCAAATTGCAGCACAGCCAGCGCTTGCCCGGTACATCATTAGCGAGTACCTCCCTGGCAAGGGTGTCCAAAGCGATGACGAGCTACTCGATTTTGCCCGTCGAACTAGTGTCACCATCTTTCATCCTGTAGGCACTTGCAAGATGGGTAATGACGCAGAGTCAGTTGTGGATAGTTACCTACGAGTCCATGGTGTAGAAGGGCTGCGTGTGGTTGATTGTTCCATCATGCCAACTTTGGTATCTGGCAACACCCATGCTGCAGCAGTGATGATTGCAGAAAAGGGGTCGGATATGATTTTGGCTGATGCCAACCGGTAATAGCCACTATTTTTTTCAATGGCTTACCACGCTCCTCATTTTGGGGCGGGTCAGCGTGACCAAAATGTGGCTGGCCATCGTATTGATGAGGTTCAAACCGGGTTCTGCCGAACCGGCACCCTTTTTGCCTGTGAGCGATTCGACCTTGTGCCTGACATATTGTGCCTGGCTAAAGGTATTGCCGGCGGAATGCCTATGGGCGCCGTGCTGTGCACTGACCGGGTTCAGGCAGGCATCGGCGTGCACGGATCTACGTTTGGGGGTAACCCGCTAGCCTGCGCA
>Ga0114993_10003679_pt1 | contig 15743 bp, 13 predicted proteins | sample ArcticOcean_MG_C_FD_87042 | JGI IMG/M metagenome (GOLD analysis project Ga0114993, IMG submission 87042) | Marine microbial communities from western Arctic Ocean - ArcticOcean_MG_CB2_150 | ecosystem: Environmental > Aquatic > Marine > Oceanic | place: Arctic Ocean: Canada Basin | collected...
AAACAGGTTGAAATGGAATCAAAATTTGATGATGGACGTTTAAGATTTTTAATTGGAGATATTAGGGATAAGGAAAGATTAGTTACTGCGTTTGAAGATATTGATATTGTCTTTCATGCTGCAGCATTAAAACATGTTCCAGTAATTGAGTATAATCCATTTGAAGCTATCAAAACCAACGTTTTTGGTTCTCAAAATGTGATTGATGCATCTCTTTCACAAGATGTTGAAAAAGTTATTTGCATTGGCACTGATAAAGCTGTTTCACCTCTTAATACATACGGTGCAACTAAACTCTTAATGGAAAAATTATTTGTAAGTGCAAATAATTCATTAAATGAAGAACGACATAAAACAAGTTTTCTTGCTTTAAGATATGGTAATGTTGTAGGAAGTAGTGGATCCGTAATCCCAAAATTCATCAAAATGATTGATGAGGGAAAAAAAATTACTATTACTGATTTAGAAATGACTAGATTTTCTATTACTATGGATCAAGCATTAGATTTTATCATTGATTGTACAGTTAATGGAAAATCTTCAGAAATTTATGTACCTAAACTAAAATCATATTCTATTATGGATGTTAAGGATGCATTATTTGATCTTCTTGGAAAAACTGATTTTAATGTAGTTGGAATAAGACCTGGAGAAAAATTACATGAGATATTAATTAATTCTGAAGAAATAAGAAATGGTTGGGATCTTGAAAATAAATTTATGATTTCTAATCCTATCAAAAATGATAACGAAATTATTAAATCATATGATGGTAAAATTAAAAAAATTACTGAAATAGATGAATATTCATCAAAAATTGCTAAACATCACACTAAAAATGAGTTAATAGAAATTATAAAAAAATCTAATTTATTAAATAATAAAGATGATTAAAAATGGTTAATGAAAAACCAAATATTTTTTTAATAACAATTGACTCCTTACGTTCAGATCATTGTTTTGGAGATAATAGAACCGTTCAAACACCTAATATTGATTATTTAATTAACCGTGGAGTATATTTTACTCAAGCAATAAGCTCATCTGATCAAACAGGAACAAGCCTTGCAAGTATCTACACTGGTCTATCTCCTAGCACTAGTGGATTAACTCATTTTAATTTTTCAAAACAAGTAAAGACATATTTTAATTATTTCAAAGAATATGGATACTATACATCAGGTTGTTTTCCTGATCATGATTTTTTTATTAATTTAGGATCAAATTTGGATGAAAATTATTTTTATGTTTATAATAAATTAGAATCTTGGAAAAATTTATCTGGAGGAATTGGTGATTACATTATTAATAAATTAAAATCATTAAAACAACATCAACCATGGTTATTTTCTGTGCATATAATGGATTTACATAATCTTTTTGCCTTACCTGAAGAGTATAATGATGAAAAATATGGTAAAAATAATTATGAAAAAATGTTATCTTTCATAGATTTTTGGTTAGGAAAATTTTTACAAAATGTTGATTTGAAAAATACTTTGATTGTAATTAGTTCTGATCATGGTTCTTACATTCCACTTTCCCAAACTAATTTTGATGAAATACCCAAAATACAAAATTTTTTAAAAAATGGAAAAAAATTTGCTCCAAAACTAGAACCAGCAGGTATTAAATTTTTATTGATAATGAGAAAATTAGCTAAAGAAATAAGAATGAAAAAATTAAAAAATACATATTCCGAATATGAATTACGTTCATTAAATAATAGAGGTAAATCAGAATTATTTGATGAAACAATTAGAGTTCCATTAATTTTTACAGGTTTTGAAATCAAAAATCACATAATATTAAATAATTTAGTTCGACATATTGATATTTTTCCAACTATTTCAGAAATAGCAAATTTAGAAAATAATCAATTTAAAATTGATGGACAGAGTTTGGTTTCTTTATTAAATAATGAAAAATTTGAAGAATTACCTGCATATATTGAAACTGGAGTATCTGCAGGAGATTTTTCTGAAAAAATTAATCCTGATTCTCAAGGAAATGTAATTGGATTAAGAACATCATTGTACAAATATCTGAGAGCAAGAGATAATTCTGATCATGTTTTTTTATTTGATTTAAAAAATGATCCAAAAGAATTGATAAATATATCATCTACAAATCCAGAAATTGTAAAAGGAATGGAAGAAAAATTATCTAATTTATTGCATTCTAAAGATTTTTTTAAAACCAATGAATTGACAAAAGAGGAACAAGAAAAAGCAGAAGATCTTTTAAGAAAATTAGGATACATTTAATCTAAATAATTCTATTTTTTTTAAAAAATTAATTCACTTAAAATTTTTAATCAGTAAAAATTATCATCTTCACTTATAAAAATTAAAAAAGTTAAACGTATTTTTATGTATTAACATTAGTATCATGTTATTTATTATTAAAAATAAATAATGCAATACATAGTATTACTGAAGAACTAACAAATGCAATAGAAATTCCTAATTCTTCCATGCTAGGTGTTAAAATTATTATTAATGAAATCATAGTTGCTAAACCCAATAATCTAGAAATCAAAATACTTCTACTTTTTTCCATTGATAATAATTTTGATGTTTGAATTTGATTAATTGATGCAGGAATTGCTGCAAAACTTATTATTTGAATAATTCCAACAACCTCTAAAAATTTTGGGAAGATAATAGGTATTACTATTGGAGATAAGAAATATCCTGATAATGCCATCATAATTCCAAAAAGTATAGTAAATATTTTTAATTTTTTATTCTTATTATGATCTATGTCTTCTGGTAAAATATATTTAAAAACTAATCTAGGAAATACCATCATTATAGCAAAAACTTGCAATGCAAGAGCATAATTTCCAATTATAGTAAAACCCACTATAGGTAGAAGTATTATTTTATCTAAATGACTTCTAAAACTTGAAGAAACATTCATGATATAATTTTCTACAAAAAACTTCGACGTTAGTAATAAAGAAAAATTAATTTTTTCTAATCTAATTACTTTGAAATAAATTATTGCAAAATGAACATATGATAGTGCTAATGCAGCAATTAATCCTTCATACCCAAAAATTAATACAAATGCTATTCCTAATACAAAACTTGAAATTTTTTGAATTACAACAAATTTTGAATAGGATTGATATAGTTTTAATCCTAAGAAATATCCTAAGGATAATTCATTGATTATGAATCCTAATAATAAGAATGATAAATCAAATCTAGAAAATATTCCGCTTAATGCAATAAATCCAATTAATCCAGATAACCCTGTAATAAAAAAGATAGTTGGTGTAATTGGATTTTTTTTTGCAATATAAACAACAATTGTTTCTCTTATTCCTATTAGACATATTGAAAAAGCAATTCCTACAATAGATAACAAATAAGTTATTTTTCCATATTCTTCAGGTTCAATTAGTGTTGCAATAATTAACCAAAATATGCCTCCAAGTAATGCAGTAATTAGATCTGCGATGCCTAATACACCTAAACCGTTTACTATTCCTGATTTATTATTCACCATTTAATATAAAAAATTTCTATTATATCATAATACCTATTTAATGATACTATAATTATTAAACAATAACTAAATTAAACTTATTATGAAAAAAAATATTATTTTTGTTTTACTTGATGGTGCAAGAGTAGACAAATTAGATACATCTAAAAAATTTAATAATTTATGCAAGGATGGTTTTCTTTTTAATAATATAACGACAACATTTCCTTACACTGTTGGAGCAGTCAATAGTATTTTTACAGGTATGTATGGAAAAGAAAATGGAGTTGATGCATACTATAATGTATTGGGATTAAAAGAAACATCAAAAACATTTACTGAAATTTTGAAACAAGAAGGATATTTTACTTGTTGTGATTTACTTCATAAAAATATAATTTCAAAAAAAGGTTTTGATATACATCAACAACATGATGAATATAAAGATGATTTACAAGAAAGACATTCAGAATTAATTAAGAATGTTTTTAATACTGCATCTGGAAAACCATTTTTTTGTTTTTTACATTTTACAAATATACATAGAGAGACAGTTTCCGAAGTTTTAAAAAAATATGAATGGGATGATCAAGAATTTTATGATAATATTAAAAATAATGAAAATAGGTACAATTTAATTTTTGATAGTTCATGTGAATATGCAAAGAGTGTAATTGACACTGTTAATGATCTAGGAATTGATAAAAATACATACATAATTTTCTTTTCAGATCATGGTACAGGTCTTGGTGAAAGATATGGTGAAAGAAATTATGGTTCATATACCTATGAAGAAACAATTAGAACATTTTACTTATTTTTAGGAGGTATTATTGAAAAAAATAAAATTTCAACAAAACTACACAGTACTTTAGATATTTTTCCAACAATTTTAGATTTGGCAGAAATTAATAAACAGAATAATCCTTCTGGAACTAGCTTATTGAAAACATTAATGGGTGATTTAGATGTTGAAGATGAATATACGTTCTCAGAAACAGGTGCATTACATGGACCGTTTCCATCACCTGATAAATCAAATGTTTTTTGTATAAAAACTAAAAAATATAAGTTAATTTTTTTTTCTGATTCAAATATTTGGGAATTATATGATTTAGAAACTGATCCCCATGAAAAAAATAATTTAATAGATAAAAATATAGAAGAAATAAAAAAATTACAAAAAATTTTAATAGATTGGATAACTAGATAGTTTTAATCATAACCCATCTCTTTTAGAGTTTTTAACGCGTTTGATTTTCTTTCATCACTTATTTCCTCATTGATTATTGGAGATATTTTTAGCTTTTTATTCAAAATATTTTCCATTTCATCTATAATTTCAGGTTTACTGTTTGCTAAATTATTGATTTCTTTTGGATCATTTTTTAAATCAAATAATGCTACATTTAATTTTGAATTTAATCTGGAACGAAAATATTTGTATTTTGATGTCCGTACTCCAATTACATCTCCTAGTGGTTTAGATAACGCTGGCATAGATTCAATTATTGCAGGCATTTCAATTTCGGATTTACCATTAATAATATTCAATAAACTTCTTCCATCACTAGATTTAGAATTTATTGGGAATTTCATTAAATCTGCTATAGTTGGAAAAATATCTACATGTCTAACTAGATTATTTATTATTTTAGAATGTTGAATTCCTGGACCTATAAATAATAAAGGAACTTTTAATGCTTCATCATAAAGATAATTTTTTCCTCTCTTGTAAGTGGCACGAATTTTATATTTATCTAATGATTTCTCAAATTTTCTTTTTCTATAAGGTGTTAAAATTCCTCTTAAAACTTTTAGTGTGAGTAATCCAAATGGTAAGATGAATTTTGGAATTCCATTTTTTTTAATGAGTGAATTATTTTGTAATATTGAAACAAAATCAGGTTTCATTTCGTTATCTAGTATATATTCGCCATGATCAGAAGTAAGAATAAACAATGTATTCTCAAGATCAATTAATTCAAATAATTCACCTAACCATGAATCAATTAAAGAAAGTTTTTGTTCATATATGGTTTTACCGTATATTTTTGAAGCAAATTTTTTAGGAATAGATCGTTGTAAATGCATGTCCATTAAATGAATATAATAAAACCATGGAGATTTCATTTTTTTGTTAATTAAATGTTGAAATATTACATCCGACATTCCATCAGATAATCCTTTTTTCATATCCACAATATCACAATTTATTTTTTCAAAACTTTTAGAAAGTGTCTTAAAAAAATCATAATTTGGAAATGTTGCATGTGGTTCATAACCTGAAATTTTAATACTTTCAAAAAATTTTCTTGCTTTGGAATGATTATTGGCCCAAGTTATCCCTGTAGATGAAGGATATTCAGAAGTAAATATACTTCCCATTGATGAAAAAGTTCCATCAGCAGAACTAACTGCAGAATTAAAAAAAATTGATTTTTCTACTAATAAATCAATATTTGGTGTATGTCCAGTTCTATCTTGCCCATAGAATTTATCTAACCGTAAATCATCTATTAATAAAAAAATTATATTAGCTTTTTTTTTATTATTTAATTTTTGAATATTTGAATCATAAGATTTTAATTTATTTGATACTGTATGCCGTTTTTCTGATGGAGATAATTCTATAGTACATTTTCTCCAATTTCCACTTTCACATAAAAATTTGAAATCTCTTTTAAATGATTTAACATAAGTATGAAATGCAATAAATTCATTTAACAAATTTCCAAATTGGTCAAACATTAAAATTGATTTTTCATTTAAAATTTTATCTAACTCTGATAAACAATAGAGAGTATCAAATTTTTTATTCAAATTTATGAAAATAACTAATTTTGATTTTACTTGAAAATTATCTATGAATTCATGTAGTGTCTCTTGAAATAATCCTTTTATGAAATGAACTCTATCATCATTAATTTTGGGAATTGGATATTTAGGAGGAAATTTATCAAAAGCAAAAAATCTTGAATCTTTATGTGTATTGATCTTAGGCCAATCAATTATTGTTCCACCTTCGTATACACCAAATTCAAGATAATCTATTGACTCATTTTTTAGAATGTTATCATTGATGAATTTAAAATAATCTGATTTTGTTTTAATTGTAATGGATTTACAATCGTTTGATTTTGTTTTAATATAATTTTGAAAAATTACATTATTGTTTGCTTGTTCAAAAATACTAATATGTTTTGGAAAAACTTTTGATAGTAAATTTCTGTTAAAAAATCCCATGTGCTTTTACTTAAACATGATTATTTAAATTCATTATTGATGATTTATGAGATAATAATGTTAAATTAATTCATTAGTGATTTGTAAAGATTTTATGCCTAATACTTACCAAAAATATTCTAATTTTGAAAAATATAATTTACTAACAAAATTGGGAATATTAGTACTAATGATTCTAAAATTTTAAAAGATCGATTTTTAGTGAATTAGTATGAATAATTTATCTCATAAGAAAAATTTATCATTATTTACTTCAAAATCAAATGTTTTACAATTTCTACAAAATAAAGTGAGATGTTCTCATATTGAAAAAATCTTTGTTTTTACAGTTAAAGAATGGAATATTGATAGGGATTCCATTTTATTGAGAATTCACAAAAATTTTTTGAATAAAAAAATTATTGTTAGAAGCTCTGCCATGGGTGAAGATTCTGAAGAAAATTCTTATGCAGGTAGCTATGAAAGTATTTTAAATGTTAAATCAAATTCAAAATCTGAATTAATTTCATCAATTTCTAAAGTGATTAAATCATATGTTAATAAAAATAATAATAATATTCAAAATCAAATATTAATCCAAACTCAAACTCAAAATATAATTTCAAGTGGTGTAGTATTTACTCGAACACCTGATACTGGATCCCCTTATTATGTAATAAATTATGAAGATGGTGCATCCACAGTAGGTGTTACACATGGTTCTATTAATCAAACAATCAAAATTTTAAGAAATTCTAAAAATAAAAAAATCTTAAAAAAATGGCAATTATTAATATCTTCTATTAAAGAAATTGAATCAATTTTAAAAACTACTTTATTAGATATTGAATTTGGAATAACTAAAACAAATAAAATAATTATTTTTCAAGTTAGACCAATTACTTCATTACAAAATTCTGATGTTGAAAATTTTGATACTAAAATTTTTAATCAAGTATTAAAAAATCAAAAAAAATATCTTCAATTACAAAAGTCTAGTACCATTTTATCAAAACCATTAATTCTTTCAGATATGGCTGATTGGAATCCTGCTGAAATTATTGGTAGTAATCCTCATCATTTAGACTACTCTCTATATGATTTTTTAATAATGAAAAATGCTTGGTATGCTGGAAGGCTTTACTTAGATTATCGTAGTTTTACCCCTCATTCATTAATGACAAAATTTGGAAATAAGCCATATGTGAACACTAACATAAGCTTTGCATCAATGATTCCCAAAATAATTGATACTAAATTAGCAAAAAAATTAATGAAATATTATTTAAAAAAATTAAATCATAATCCTCATTTACATGATAAAGTTGAATTCGATATATTATTCACATGTTATGATCTTTTACTCAAAGATAGTCTGAAACAATTATCTTCTGAAAATTTTTCAAAAAAAGAAATTATAGTGATCCATGATTCCTTATTGAAGTTTACTAAAAATATACTAGAATCTTTTCCAACTATTAAAAAAAATTGTAACTTATTAATTTCACAAATGATTGAAAATCGTATTATTAATTCAAAATTAGTTTCTAATTCTTCAAATTATAAACAAAAATTAGAATTAGCAGAAATTTTGTTGTCAGATTGTAAATCTTTAGGCACAATTCCTTTTTCTACTATGGCTAGGATAGCTTTCATGGCTACCGCTTTATTACAAAGTTTTGTAAAAAAAGGATTTTTGACTCAAAAATTTATGAATAATTTTATGAATTCATTAAACACACCACTTTCTCAGTTTCAAAATGAATTAATTTTATTTTCTAATGGAGAGATATCCAAAAAAGAATTTTTAAGCAAATTTGGTCATTTGCGTCCTGGTACATATGATATTAGTATTGAAAGATATGATAAAGAAAACCCATTTTTACAAAATATTAAATTTACTACTTCTAAATTGAATAAAATAAAATATGATAAAAATAATATTCAAGAAATTTTAGATTTAAATAATTTTAATCTCACTTCAGAAGAATTTTTTACTTTCATTCATGATTCATTAACCCTTCGTGAAGAATTAAAATTTGAATTTAGTCATAATTTAAGTGATGTATTAGAGTTAATTTCTGAATCAGGTAATGATTTAGGATTTTTTAAAGAGGATTTATCTTATCTAGAAATTGAAACAATTTTTAAAAATTATAAAAAATTATCAAAGATAAATCTAAAAAAATTACTAACTAAAAAAATCAAAACTAATAAAAAAATTGAAAAAATAAATGATCTTCTTGTATTACCACCAATTATTTCATCAATTGATGATTTTGAATTAATTGAATATCATAATGTACAACCAAATTATATTACAAGCAAAATAATTACATCTGAATTAATTTCTTTAAATAATCTTAAAAATACTCAAAATATTGAAAATAAGATAATTCTTTTAGATCATGCTGATCCAGGCTATGATTGGATTTTTACAAGAAATCCTGCTGGGTTGATTACAAAATATGGTGGTGTTGCTTCTCATATGTCAATTCGTTGCTCTGAAGTTAATCTTCCTGCATCTATTGGATGTGGTGAAATGATTTATGAAAAACTTCAAAATGCATCAAAAATTATGTTAGATTGTAAAAATAATCAAATTATTGTTCTTGAACATGAAAAACATGATGAATTTTTTGAACAAAAAAAGATTTTAAAATCTCTTGGATATATTAAATAAAAGTTTTTTTCTAATATGATGATGAAAGAAAAAATTGGAATTTCGCTTAGAGTTGTAGATGCGTTGAATTATGCTGAAAAACGTGATGCACTTAGTCATGATTGGCCCAAATTGTTTGATGAACTTGAACTTATTCCTATTTTCATTCCTAATACATTAAAAAATATCCAAAGTTTCTTGGATGAATTATCATTAAATGGAATAGTATTATCTGGTGGTGATGACATTGGTAAAAATGATGATCGTGATAAAACTGAAAATTTCTTATTAAAATATGCAATTGATAAAAATATTCCTGTTATTGGAATTTGTCGAGGTATGCAATTAATAAATAATTATTTTGGTGGGAAACAAATAATTGATAAAAACAATCAACATATTGGCAAAGATCATGAAATTAAAATAATTAATCATAATATTTCTAAAATTTTTAATTCAAAAATAATTGAAGTAAATTCTTTTCATAAAAATATGATAAATGCTGATAATTTGGGAGATGATCTAAATATTTTTGCTACTTTTGATAAGGATGAATCTGTTGAAGGTTTTATCCACTCATCATTACCAATAATTGGAGTAATGTGGCATCCAGAAAGAAATCCAAATAAAAATAATAAACAAATAATTTCTAAAATTTTTAAGGATAAAGATTTCTGGAATAAATTAATTTGAATGCCATAATTCTTGCTGCAGGAAAAGGGGAACGTCTACGACCTTTAACTGAAAATAAACCTAAATGCTTAGTTTCTCTATTCGGAAAGACATTATTGGAATGGCAAGTAGAAACTTTTCATAATCAGGGAATTCACGACATCACAATTGTTACTGGATATAAATCCGATCTAATAAAAAATCCTGAATTAAAAAAAATTGAAAACAAAAATTATGATTCAACTAATATGGTTGAAACTTTATTTTGTGCTCAGAGTGAATTAAAAGAATCAACTATAGTTTCTTATGGTGATATACTATTCGATAAAGAAATTCTAAAAAAGCTTGTTAATGATACAAATGATTTCTCAGTTGTTGTTGATGAAAATTGGTATGATCTTTGGAAATTAAGATTCAAAAATCCTCTTGATGATGCTGAAAGTTTGAAATTTGACGATAATTTGTTTCTCCAAAGTATAGGACAACCTGTAAAAAAAATTGAGGAAATCCAATCTCAATATATAGGTCTAATGAAATTTCAAAATGAAGGTATTTCTAAACTAAAATCATCTTATCAAAATGCTAAAGAAATTTCAAAAAAAGAATCTAATCCTCTTAATCCTAAAATAAACTTTGAAAAATCGTATATGACTGATTTACTTAATTATCTAATTAAAATTGGAACAAAAATCAAAGCTGTAAAAATTTCTGGTGGTTGGTTAGAATTAGACTCTATGGATGACTATGAATTATATCAGAATCTTAAGATCAATGATGAAATAAAAAAATTTTTTCATTAATTTTTTATAAAATTGGATAAATTTAAAAAATGAATATTAAAAACAATTGTGTGGAAAAAAATTCTTTCAATAATATTATATTCATAACACTTGATGGATTTCGAAAAGATAAAGTAAATTTTTGCCCTACTCTTGAAAATTATATGCACAATTCTATTGAATTTTCTAACATGACTACAGTTGCACCGTATACATTGGCTGCACATCATGCTATATTTTCTGGAATGTATCCTTCTAGGAATGGTGTTAATGCATACTACAATATGTTCCGTTTTAAAAAAAATGAAATACAAACATTACCTGAACTTTTACATAAAATGGAATATTATACAAGCTGCGACATAATTAATGATATCGTAATACCTACTAAAGGATTTGATGAAGTTAATATCTTTGATGAAAAAACAGTTGATTTCAAATTACGCCATTCTCAATTAATCAAAAAATTATCTTCCAAACCCAAGTTTTTCTTATTTTTACACTATACTGAACCACACAAAAATTATGTAGTGGATATAGTTCAAAAGTATAAAGATAAAGAAAATAAAGATGAATACTTCTTTGCAAGAGAAGAAAATGATGCTAGATACACATCTTATATGCAGCAGCTAGATGATTATGTAAAAATAATTCTTAAAACTATTGATGAATGTAATCTTAAAGAAAATACAACTGTTATTCTTCAAGCAGATCATGGTACTGGAGTTGGAGAAAAGCATGGAGAAATGTTTTATGGTGCATTTGTATATGATTCAACTTCCAATGTCTTTTCAATGATACACATACCTGGTTTTGAACCAAATCAAATATATTCTCAATGCCAAAATATTGATTTTTTTCCAACAATTGCTGAAATGATATCATTTCCCAAAGAGAATCTTGATCCTCGTCTACAAGGTAAAACCTTGTTTCCATTAATACATGAAATTGAAAAAACCGAACGCCCTAGTTTTATTGAAACTGGTGGATTGTATGGTCCTTGGCCTTCACCCAAAAAACATAATGTATTTGCAATTCGTTTTAATAGAAAAAAACTGATCTTTAATGATACTCCTAAAACATGGGAATATTATGATCTAGATGCTGATCCAAACGAAGAAAAAAATCTTTATGATGAAGAAAATGAGGAAATAAAATCCTTAAAATCAAAATTGACTACACATCTTGAAGCAAATCATATTCAGACAAATATATCATAAAGATAAAATATCAAGTAATTTCATGATTTTTTGTGAAAACACTATTTGTGATCCGACATGGTAAGGCTAGTCTTGATGGGACTGACCGTGAACGTGGATTAACAAGTGAAGGAATTGATCATGCTAAAAAAATATCTGATATATTGCTAAAAATTGAGCCTAAAATACAAAAAATTTTTTCTAGTCCTCTACGAAGAGCCATTTTGACAATAGAACCATTTTCACAAACTACCAATTTGAAAATCAATATTGTTGAAGAATTACATGAAAAAATTACTGGTGATACTGAAGGAAGAAATCTAAATGAGGAAAAAAAGAAAATGTGGAAAGACTTTGATTCAAAATTACCTAGAGGTGAATCTAGCTCTGAAGCTACAAAGAGAGCACTTGTTGGTCTAAATTCTATCTTAAATGACTTACCTGAAAATGGCTCTGCTGCTGTACAGTGCCATGGTACACTAATTGCACTAATACTTCACAATTATGATCCATCATTTGGGTTTGATCAATGGAAATCTATGACAATGCCAGATATTTATCAAATTAATTATGATGGTGACAAAGCACAAATTATACATATAGGATGTGAAAATATAGAGACATTCAAAATTGGAGATAAATAAAAAATGGTTTTAGACGTTGATAAAAAATATTTGAAAGACCATCAGTATAAGAACAGTGGAAATCTAGAAGCACGTATCGCAATTCATCAGAAATTTAGAACAAATCCTGAATCATTTCATAAATGGATATGGAATAATCTAAAAATTGACAAACCAATTAAGGTACTAGAAGTTGGATGTGGAACTGGTCAATTTTGGGTTGAAAATTATTCCAGTTTACCTGAGAATTCCCATTTGACTTTGACTGATTTCTCTGAAGGAATGATCGAAAAAATTAGTTCAAAATTGGAACACAGTAATATCAAATTTGAAGTTGCTGACATAGAGGATTTACAATATGAAGATGATACATTTGATTTAGTTATGGCACATCATGTGATCTATCATTCATCTGATAAGAATAAAGCCATTTCTGAATTAAAACGAGTAACAAAACCAGGTGGAACCATATCTATAACATCCAATAGTGAAAAACACATGCTAAATGTTTACACCATTTCTCATTCTATTGATAATAATTACTCGATGGTTCGAAATATTGATGGATTTACAGAAGAAGATGCAGATCAAATCCTGCCTTCTCATTTTGAAAATTATCAAAAAGAAATTTATGAAGATCTTCTAAAAGTAACTGATTCAGACTTTATGCTTGAATATATTAAATCTACAACTGAACCTCGAAAAATGAATTTGAAAGAATCATTTTATGATGAATGGGCTAAAATTGTTAAAGGGGAAGTAGATCAAAAAGGATTCTTTGGTATATTGAAACGTTCACCCAATTTTATTTGCAAAAAAAATTAATTTTTCTGAAAAACTAGAAATCTTCGTTCTGGAACATTTACTGGATATTCTGATTTAACCATCTTTTCTTCTAATAATGTAAATTTTTTCTCAAGTATTGTGCGTTTTGGCTTAAATAATTCTGGATCATATGTGTCGGGAGATATTGTTTCCCACATTAAATAACCACCTTCATTCAACAAGTCTTGTATCTTGCCAATATATTCCTCAAATGTAAATTCAGTATTACCATCTATTGTATCATCATTTGCAAATGAAAAAATTATGTCATACTTTTTTGATGGTTCAAAGTCTTCAAATCTCGATGAAAAGAGATCCACATTTTTTATATTCAAAAACTTTTTTGTATCATTTCCAATATTTGTCAAATAAGGATTTAATTCTACACCATCAATATGTTTCAAAAAAGTTGAAAGATGGATGGTTAAAAACCCACAATTTGAACCAATATCAAGAGCTGTTTTTTCCTTAGAGAGATATTTTTCAATTTGATATCTTAAAAATCGTTTTTCAGTTGGTCTACATCCATCAATACCTATTTTTTCAAATCCTTGATAAAATCCATTTTTTTGTGCATATACAAAACTACTCCATTTTGACATTTGTTCATCAACATGTTTTCGTAATTGTAACTGAAATTTTTTTAATTCTATATCATTTCCTGACATTCAGAATTAATTATTTTAAGAGTTTTTTATTAAATGTAACCTAATTGTCTAAGTTTCTCTTCAACTTTTTCTTCTTCAGATTTTGTTAGTTCTGATTCTTCTGAATCAATATCTAATGCTTTTTCAAGAATAAGTTTGATATATTCTTCAACGTTTTCACAACCTATTAGTGGATCTTTTATCTTATGCTCAATTTTTTCATATATTTTGGTTGATATGTTAATATTTTTTATTTCATTCATATGAAAGTTCAATTTCATGGGTTCTTAAATTTTTTGTTTTAAATAATTTCATTCTTAGTTATTTGATCTTTAATAAAGTCAATAGCTTTGACAGGTGATGGATCCATTTTAGATAAAACTGCTTTGTATAGCGAAGCATAATCTAAAATATATATTAAATATAGAATTTTTGCTATTATACTATTTCCTTCAGCATTTATTTCATAGTAATCTATAGATTTACTTTTGAAATAATCTTTTAGTATTTCCCACCTTTCTATTGTTTTAGCATCATCTTTTTTACCTCTAATCAAAATTGGTTTTAATCTAGATTTTTTTTCCCATGCAACTATGCCGTTATGACATGCTTCTAGCACATTCTCTGTAATTACATGCATTTTTGCATTTTCTTGTAATGAATTTTTAAAACGTATGGCTGAAGATTCTAATCCATGTGGATAATAAATAACAGGTAATTCTGTTAACCATTCTGCTAATTCTAATGCTGGATTATTTTTAATTAAATTTTTTGTTGAAATTTTTTTCTGAATATTTTCTAAGCATTCTATACATTCAACAATATCCTGTTTTTTTATTTTAGTAACGTTTTTCAATATTTTTAACATTGAAAATAAAAATGAAATAAATGATGCTCTTGGAGAATGAAAAAATAAAATTTTTCTATATTTTAATTTATTTTTTTTACAATAATTTTCTATTTTTCCTCCTGATGAGAATGAAATTGTTTTACACGATAAATTCCTTGTAGATTCTAAAATGGTTAGTGTTTCAACAGTATTTCCAGAAATAGTAGTAGTAATTACAAGGGTGTTTGAATCAACTGTTTTTGGTAGAGTATATCCTTTGACAATAGTAACATGAATATTTGTTTTAGATAATATTGCAGCAAAAACATCTCCTAAAGCTCCAGATCCACCCATTCCAGCAAAAACAATATGATCTATATTTTTAAAATTTATGGATTCCTCTTCCAATTCAAATGATTTACGTGCAATTTTTGGCCATTCATCATAAATTTTATACATTTTTTTTGAATCATATTTTTCTAAATCAGAAATATCCATCAGTATTAATTTTATATGTACAATAAAATATCTATCTGCCATATAATACGCCAATTAGTTTTTAAAAACCTTAATTTTCTAAATTTTATGCAAAATGTTACTGGTTTACGAACTGTAGAATGTAAAAATAATAAAGTGATAATGATTGAGCAAACCAAATTACCTAATGAATTAATATTTGTAGAATATGATGATTTCAATCAAGTAGCAAATGCTATCAAAACTTTGATAGTTAGAGGTGCACCTGCAATTGGAGTATCTGGTGCATTTGGATTGGGATTAGCTG
>Ga0114993_10003682_pt1 | contig 15735 bp, 15 predicted proteins | sample ArcticOcean_MG_C_FD_87042 | JGI IMG/M metagenome (GOLD analysis project Ga0114993, IMG submission 87042) | Marine microbial communities from western Arctic Ocean - ArcticOcean_MG_CB2_150 | ecosystem: Environmental > Aquatic > Marine > Oceanic | place: Arctic Ocean: Canada Basin | collected...
AAATAATAAAAAAAATTGGTATATCAGAATACGATTTTAAAAATGTAGAAAAAATTATAAAAAGATATAAAATAGATATTATCCAAGTACCATTTAATGTCTTTGATCAAAGACTAATCTATGCAGATTTTTTAAAATATAAAAAAATAGAAATACATTGTCGCTCAATTTTTTTACAAGGAATACTCCTAAAAGAAAGTAAAAATATCCCAAAAAATTTTAATTCATTTAGACTAGAGTGGAAAAAATGGGACAAGTGGATTAATGAAAAAAAAATAAGTAAAATAGACGCTTGCTTAAATTTTATATCAAAATATAAAAATATATATGATAAAATTGTTATTGGGATTGAAAGTAAGAATCAGTTAGAAAAAATTTACAACTTTAAGAAAAAAAAAACTATTTTAGACTTTTCAATCTTTGACCATAAAAAGAAACAAGTTATAAAAAAAAATTTATTAAAAAGATGAAATTTAAAGAAAACAATATTATTTTAAAAGAGTTAAAAGAGAAAGATGTATCAACGAAATATGTGAATTGGTTGAACGATCCTCAAATTGTAAAGTTTACACAACAAAGTGGTAAAACAGCCAATTATAAGAATGTAATTAAATATGTAAAAGAGAAACAAAAATCTAAATATGAATTTTTTTATGGTATTTTTATTAAAGAAAAAAAAATAGGAAATAATAAATTAAATATAGTGCATGTAGGAAATATAAAAATTGGTCCAATAAATTATTTACACGAACATGCTGCAATTTCTTACTTGGTAGGTGAAAAAAAGTTCTGGAGAAAAGGTATAGCCTCAATAGCTATAAAAATGGTTGTAAAAATTGCAAAAAAAAGATTTTCTTTAAAAAAAATATTATCTTATGTTCATGAAAAAAATATAGCATCAACGAAAGTTTTGTTTAATAATAATTTTATTTTAGAAGCTAAATTAAAAAGAAAAATAAAATATAAAAATAAAAGAGTTGATGAACTAATTTTTTCAAAGTTTATATAACATTAATAAATTTATGAATGAGCAATTTAAAAATATAGGCATCTTTTGGGAGCAAGAAGAATGGGGTGGAGTTGACAGCTATTTACAAAATTTAATTAATTCAAGTTATTTTGAAAAAAAAAATATTATAATTTTTTCAAACAAGAATAATAAGGGTTTAAAAAGAATATATAATAGTCTGAATCACGATAAAGTAAGAATTGTAAGTTTTTTTTCGTTTAATCTTATAAGTTCAAAATACTTATTTTTAAGATTAATCATAAATATCATTAAACCACTTTTATTTTTAGTTTCAATTTTGCAAACTTACATGCTCATGAAAAAATATAAATTTGATATATTCATTGGACAGTGCGGAGGCTACGGTGGTTTTAGATCAGAGATGGCTAGCATTTTTGCAGCTAAAATATTAAATTTTCCAGTAAGATCTTTAGTAATCCATCATTGTTGTGCCAGACCAATTTTTTGGACTACATTTTTAAATATAATCAATAATTTATTATCAAAATATTTAACTAGTGTAATATCTGTTTCTAAGGCTACACGTAATAGTGTTTTTTATAAATCCAATTTACTTGATAGACAGTCAAATTTAAAGGATTCAGTAATTTATAACGGAGTATCTCAATTAAATAAAAATATTTCTTCTGAAAGTCTTAATAATATTTTTAAAAAAAAACACAAAGATATATTAAATATTGGAATGATTTCAAGAATAGAGTCTTATAAAGGACAATTTGATTTAATTGAAGCATTTGCTCTTTTAAAAATAGAAGACAAAGAAAAATTTAATGTTTTTTTTATTGGACAAGGAAATGAAGAAGAAATTAGAAATTTAAAACGTATTATTACTAAAAAAAAAATAGAAAAATATTTTAAATTTACTGGTTATTTAAATTATGATAGTTTATCCATTACATCACAACTCGACATGATGATTTCATTAACAAGAACTTTTGAAGGTTTTGGATTATCTATTGCTGAAGCAATGTCAATAGGAACACCAGTATTAGCAACAAATGTTGGGGCAATCCCAGAATATTTAGATGAAAGTAATTCTAGACTTATTGAACCTGGAAATCCTAACCAAGTTTTAGAGGCTCTTAATGATTTTTTAAAAAATAAAGAAATTTGGCATCAAAGAGCTGAAAGAGCAAAAAATACAATTAATAAAAAATTTACATCTGAAATAATGGCAAAAAATTACTATAATCATTTCTTGCAAAATTTTTCTTAATTATATGTACAAACTACCAAAAATATTTTGTCCAACACACAAAACTGAACTTGTTAGAGTGGGAAAATCTAATGATGGAGGCTATATAATTCCTAAGAAATCAATAGAAAAAACTAAAATTTTGTATAGTTTTGGAATATACGATGATTGGTCTTTTGAAGAAAATTTTAAGAAAAAGTCAAATCCAAAGATAGTATGTTTTGATAATAGTATAGGATTATTTTTTTGGGTAAAAAAATTTATTAAAGAATTAATTTTTTTTTCATTTAAAAAAAATATTTTTTGTCAAATTAAATCTTTGATTTCTTTTTTTCATTATAAATTTTTTTTTAATAAAGTTAATATTTTGCATGTTAAAAAACATATAATTTCAAAAAATATAAAATTAATCGAAAATAATGAAGAAAAATTTATAAATTTAGAAAATATTTTAAAAAAATGGGGAGCGGAAAATTTTTTTTTAAAGATTGATATTGAGGGAGCGGAGTATTCATTATTAGATGAAATTATATTTCATCAAGATAAAATGACAGGTCTAGTAATGGAGTTTCATAACTGTGATATAATGAAGGATAAAATTACAAATTTTATTAATAAAATAAATTTAGACCTAGTTCATATTCATGTTAATAATTTTTGTGATATAACAAATGATGATTTTCCAACAGTTTTAGAACTTACTTTTTCACCAAAAAATTATAATCAAATGAGAAAATCTAGTGAATTTAATTTTCCATTAAAAGGTATTGATCAGCCAAACAATAAAGATATTGAAGATAAAAGTATTTCTTTTTTTTAAAAATAAGCTTAATAAGAAAATTATTAATTAAGAAAGTATAATATAAAATTATATAAAAAACATGAAAGCTATAATTCTTGCTGGGGGCGAAGGAACTAGACTTGGTGATATAACTAAGTCCATTCCAAAACCATTAGTTAAAATAGGAAAATTTCCAATAATAGTTAGAATAATAAAAATTTATCTAAACTATAATATAAATAATTTTGTAATAGCCTTGGGTTACAAAGGAGAGAAAATTGTTGAATATTTTTTAAAAAGAAAAATTAATTTTAGGGACAAGAAAAGAATCAAAAAAGGTCTTACTATTGAGAAAAAGTTATTTGGCAAGATATGCAAAGTCACATTTCTTGATACAGGGCAAAAAACAATGACTGGCGGAAGAGTAAGAAGGGCTGGAAAATTTGTAAATGAAGAAAATTTTCATCTAACTTATGGAGATGGATTATCTACGGTGAATATAAAAAAATTAACAAGATCTCATGAAAAAAATAAAAAACTTGTTACTGTTACAGCAGTGAGACCACCAGCTAGATTCGGTGAACTCATAATAAAAAAAGGTAAAGTTATAGATTTTAGTGAAAAAAAAACGATACAAACAAGTTGGATTAATGGAGGCTTTTTTATAATAAATAAAAAGTTTTTAAATTTAATAAAAAGCGATAAAACTATTTTAGAAAGAGAACCATTGGAGATAGTAGCAAAAACTAAACAGTTATACGCTTTTAAGCACGATGGTTTTTGGCAGTGTATGGATACAAAAAGAGATAAAGATAGACTAAGCAAAATTATAAAAAATAAAAAAATAAATTTTTGATTAAAAAAAATATATTAATTGTAGGGGGTACGGGTTTCGTTGGCTATCACCTTGCAAAAAGCTGTTTAAAAAAAAAATGGGCAGTAACTAGCATTTCTATAAAAAAACCAAGAAAAATAAGACGTTTATCAAAAGTTAAATATATCTTATGTGACATAACAAAAAAAAATACTTTAAAAAAAAAAATTAAAAAATATTTTCACTATGTTGTAAATCTTGGTGGATATGTTGATCACTCAAATAAGAAAAAAACTTTTGAAAGTCATTATACAGGATGTAAAAATTTAACAGAGATACTTATAAAAAATAAACCTTTAGCTTTTATACAAATGGGGAGTAGTGTTGAATACGGAAGCGCAAAATCTCCACAAAAAGAAAACTCTAAATGTAACCCTAAATCGATTTATGGTCGTGCAAAGTTATTGTCTACTAAACATTTAATTAAAATTTTTGAAAAAAAAAGTTTTCCATCAATAATTTTAAGATTATATTTAGCGTACGGACCCAAACAAGATTTTAATCGTTTTATACCTATAATTATTAAATCCTGCTTAAAAAATGAAAAGTTTCCTTGTTCCAAAGGTAATCAATTAAGAGATTATATACATGTGGAGGATTTAGTAAGTGCAATTCATCGAGCTTTAGTAACTAAAAATGCTCTAGGTCAAATAATCAATATTGGATCAGGAAAACCCCGAAATCTTAAAAATATAATTAAATATGTAAAAAAAGTTACAAAAGGTGGTTATCCTAACTTTGGTAAAATTAAACTTAGAAAAGATGAAATTTTAAAAATTTATCCAAGTATTAATAAAGCTAAGTTTTATTTAAAATGGAAACCAAAAATACGATTTAAGGAAGGACTTAAAAAAACAATCAATTCATATGAAAACTTTAAATAATAAATCGCCTCTAGTGAGCATTATAGTGAATTGCTATAACGGTGATAAATATTTATCTGAAGCACTAGACTCAATTTTAGACCAAACGTATCAAAATTGGGAGTTAATTTTTTGGGATAATAGATCTGAAGATAAAAGTGCAGAAATCTTTAAAAGAAATAAGGACAAGCGGTTTAAGTATTATTATGCAAACGAACATACGTCTTTATATAAAGCTCGAAACCTTGCTATAGAAAAATCAAATGGGGATTTTATTGCTTTTTTAGACACTGATGATTTGTGGGATAAAAACAAACTTCAATTACAAATGCCTTATTTTAATGATTCTAAAGTTGGTTTAGTTTTTAGTAATTTATGGGTTTTGAAAAAAAATTTAAATAAAAAAAAGATATATACAAAAAAAAAACTCCCAGATGGAAATATTTATAATAAATTGATCAGCAATTATAATGTTGGCATCATAACAACAGTAATAAGAAAATTATTCTATTTTAAATTAGAAAAAAAATTTGATGAAAGGTTTTCAATTATTGGAGATTTTGATCTATTTTTAAGACTTTCTAAAATATGTTTATTTAAAAGCATTCAAAAACCTCTAGCATACTATAGATTGCATGGTAAAAATTTATCTACTATTAATAAAGAAAAAGAGGTAGAAGAATTAGAAATTTGGTTAAAAGAAAATAAACTATATTTAAACGAGCTACAGGTTAAGAAATTTCAAAAAAATATTGATTATAGAAAATTTGCAAATTATAAAATAGATGGAAAATATAAAGAATGTATAAAAATTTTATTAAAATCAAAAGAAAATTTTTTAAACATAAAAAATTTAGTATTACTTTTTTCGCCAATATTTTTGCTAAAAAAATTATTATGGTATCATCAAAAATATAATGATTTTAAGTAAAAAAAGTCTAAATATTGATTTAAATCTACTTATAAATTTAGTTTTTAGTTTTTTTCCAATAGCTTTTATCCTAGGCAATTTAGTTATTAATATTAATATTGTATTATTTTGTTTTTTAGGAATTCTTAATCTAAAATCAAAAATTTTTACAACTGCACTTAATTTACCAATAAAAATTATTCTTTCATTTTTTGTTATAATTATTTTTTCCACTATTATTAATTTTGCTAGTGAACTTTACGTGGAAGGTTACAAAAATTTAAATCCAACAAATATGATAAAATCTATATTTTTTCTTAGATTTTTTTTAATGTTATTGGTTACATATTTTTTAATAAAGTTTAATATTTTAAATTTTAAGTATTTTCTTTTTGTCGGAACATTTGCTTCAGTCATATTATCTCTAGATATAATTTATCAATATATTATGGGTGTTGATATATTAGGTTACAAAAGTCTTGGAAATCATAATTCTGGTTTTTTTGGAGATGAGTTGATAGCGGGCAGCTTTATTAAAAATTTTTCTTTTTTTTCAATTTTTTTTGTAGCCTATTTATTAAAAAATAAAAGTAACTTTAAGTTTATATTAACAGTGATTGTTATAATTATTTTAGCAGTGGGCATTCTCCTTTCAGGAAACAGAATGTCATTTATTTTATTTTTATTTGGTTTATTTTTAGCGTTATTATTTAGCAACAATCTCAGAAAAATATTAATAACTAGTTTTGTAACATTATTTATTATTAGTGGATTTTTAGTTTCCCATGATGATTTAATAAAAAATGTATATTTGTCTTTTTATGGTAATGCTAAATCAACTATAATTTTTTTATCCACTGGATCAAATCCCAATGACGTAGAAAAAATAAGTAAAAATGAAAGCAAACTAGAAAATGAGACCAATTCTTTAGATGCTAGGGCTGATCAATGGACGCCATTTAAAAGCAATGATCAATGGAAAGAAGGGGAAGCAATAAATGATGATTTTGAATTTTTTTGGGTTTTAAATACAAGTTATGAGCCCAATGAAAGATTGTTTTTAACTTCATTAGATGTTTGGGGAGAAAATAAAATATTTGGCGGTGGTATCAAAACTTTTAGGGAAAAATGTAAAAAATATTTATTACATAAGAGGAATAGACTGTGCTCAAATCATCCTCATAATTATTATTTAGAGATTTTAATCGACACAGGAATTGTAGGTATTTTAATTATACAGCACTTGGGTTTTTGTTTGTATCCTTTATTTTGAAAAATTTTAGATTTTTTAATATAAAAAATTTAGAAAATTTAATTTTAACCTCTGGCACAGTAAGCTTAATTACAGAAGCATTTCCTTTGAAAAGTACAGGTAGTATTTTCACAACACATAACGCAACATATATAATTTTAGTTGCAGCAATGGTAATAGGTTATCAAAACTTACTAAAAGAAAAAACTGTACCAAAAAACATCGTATAATTATTTTCTTAAAAGTAATTTTTCAAGCAAACAATAAATTAAAGTAAATAAATATTTTGCTTTTAATTCCTTTAAATCAAATTTAGAGTCACCCTCTTTTCTATTAGTCCATGAAATTGGAACTATCTTATACTTCATTTTTCGAGATATAATTTTAAGCGGCAATTCTAAAAAAATATTAAAGCTTTCAGAAACTATTGGAAAAGTTTTTAATAAAGCATTTTTCTTATAAATTTTAAAAGCGTTTGTAAAATCATTATAATCACTAATAAATAATAATTTAGTAATTATATTAAAAATCCTATTTAATATTAATTTTTTTTTAGGATAATCAATTATGTTTGATCCTTTGATAAATCTTGACCCAAACACTGCATCAATATCCTCTTCACTTATGATTTTGTAATATTTTTTAAAGTCTTCAATATTATCTGATAAATCAGACATCATAATACAAATTGAATCACCAGTAGATCTATTAATCCCTTCAGTTATCGCTCCACCCAAACCCTTTCTTTTATTATTGTAAATTTTGAATTGAACCTTTTGTCCAATTATTTTTTCTAATACTTTGACAGTATTATCAGTGCTAAAATCATTAATAAAAACAATTTCATAGGGTATGTTTCCCAAATTATTTTCTAATTGATCAATAATCTTTTTTATTACGAGTTCTTCATTTCTTACTGGGATTATTATTGAAACTTTCATAATATTCGTTTTAATTGTTATTTTTAAGTGATAATAGATAATTTTTACTAATATGAAAATACTTATTACAGGAGGTTGTGGGTTTGTTGGTTCAAATTTAGCAATTTATCTTAAAAAAAATAAAATTGGTTACAAGATTAACTCTTTAGACAATTTAAGCCGCAAAGGTTCGGTGTTAAATTTAGATAGGTTAAATAAAAAAAAAATAAAAAATTTTAAAATAGACATAACTAATAACAAAGAATTAAAAAGTTTACCAAAGTATGATCTAATTATTGATTGTTGTGCGGAAGCTGCAGTAGAAGCTTCAAAAAAAGAGATTGATAGAGTTTTTTTTACAAATTTATTTGGAACCTATAATATTTTAAAAAAATGCGCAAAAGACAAGTCGAATATTATTTTTCTTTCATCCAGTAGAGTTTACTCAATTGATCAATTAAAAAAAATAAAGAAAAATAAATTTTTGATTGATGAAAATTTTGAAACATCAAATCCTAAATCAATTTATGGTTATTGTAAAAAAAGTTCAGAAGATTTAATTAAAGAGTTTTCATTTCTTTATAAAATTAAATACATAATAAATAGATTTGGTGTAATTTCTGGTCCCTGGCAGTTTGGTAAGCAAGATCAGGGTTTTGTTAGCCTCTGGATTTGGAAACACATAAATAAAAAAAAATTAAGCTATATTGGTTTTGGCGGAAAGGGTTTGCAAATTAGAGATGTACTCCATATAAATGATGTTTGTCGCTTAATTGAATTGCAAATAAAAAAAATTAATAAAATTAATAATTTGATAATAAATGTTGGTGGGGGGAGAAAAAATAGTGTTTCCTTAAAAGCACTTACAAAACTCTGTCAACAAATTACATCAAATACAATAAAAATTTCATCAGTTAAAAAGACTTCTATTTATGATATTCCTTATTACATAACGAACAATTCCAAAGTTAAAAAAATATATAATTGGATTCCGAAAAAAAATTTTTTACAAATCATTCAAGATGTATACAAATGGATGTTTTCAAACAAAAAAATATTAAAAGATTATATTAAATGAGCATAGTTTTAGTAACAGGTTCCTGTGGTTTAGTGGGTTCAGAATCAGTAAAATTCTTTGCCTCAATGGGTTTTGATATAATTGGAATAGATAATAACTTACGGTTTAATTTTTTTGGTAAAGACGGTGATACCACTTGGGTAAAAAATGATTTAATTAAAAAATATAAAAACTATACGCATAAAAATGTAGATATAAGAAATTTTTCTGCACTAGAAAAAATTTTTAAGAAAAATAAAAATTCAATAAAATTAATAATTCACGCAGCGGCACAGCCTTCCCATGACTGGGCAAAAAAGAAACCTTTTGTTGATTTTAGTATTAATGCTTTGGGTACACTTAATCTTTTAAATTTAACAAAAAAATATTCAAACAATAGTTCATTTATTTTTTTGTCTACAAATAAAGTTTATGGGGATAACCCAAACTTATTACCATTAAAAGAATTGAATTCTAGGTGGGAAGTTTCAAAAAAACATAAGCATTTTAAAGGTATAAGTGAAAATATGAGTATTGATAATTGTGTTCATAGTTTCTTCGGTGCATCAAAATCTTATGCAGATTTAATTGTTCAGGAATATGGAAAAAACGATGGTTTAAAAACTGTTTGCTTTAGAGCTGGGTGTATAACTGGGCCAAATCATTCAGGAGCCAAGCTTCATGGGTTTTTGTCTTACCTGGTAAAATCTTCCATAAAAAAAAAAGAATACAGTATTTTTGGTTATAAGGGAAAACAAGTAAGAGACAATATACATAGTAATGATTTAATTAAGTGCTTTTGGAATTATTTTAAAAAACCTAGAGCAGGAGAAGTTTACAATATAGGCGGCAGTAGAAAATCTAATTGTTCAGTAATTGAAGCATTAAACCAGGTAGAATTGCTAAAGAATATTAAAATCAAAAAGGTTTATTTTAAAAATAATAGAATTGGTGATCACATTTGGTATATTTCAGATACATCAAAATTTAAAAAACACTATCCTAATTGGAAGCAAAAATATAATACCAAAAAGATAATTGAGGAACTTGTATACAACTTAAAATAAATTTTAATTGATACAAAATATTTTTACTTATGCATGAAAAAAAAATTAATATTAAGTTTTATTTGCTACCGACGCTAATTATTTTCAGTTTTCTTGTCAGATTAGTATCAGCATATTTTTTTAGAGATACAGAATTTGATAATGAGTGGAGTACTTTAATTGATAATTTGATTAACTATAAAACTTATGCATTTTACACTTTTAATTCTGTCTTAATTCCAAGTGTTTACATGCCGCCATTGTATCCATTTTTTGTTTTTGCTGTAAATGCTATCACTTCGGTCGAAAAGCAAAATTTATTATACATAATAATTTTTTTACAAATAATATTATCAGTTTATTCTATTTATTTGTTTTATGAGATTAATAAAAATTTTTTTTCACAAAATATATCTTTAGTTAACTCTACTATTTTATCAATTATTCCTTTGAATATTTATGCCTCAGGACAAATTTCATCTATTACTTTACAAATGTTTTTTTCTTTTTTATTTTTAAAATTTTTATTAGTATTAATAAAAGATCAGTCTATAAAAAATATAGTAATATTTTCTATAACTTCAGGTTTACTAGTTCTAACCAGAGGGGAATTTGTATTAATATTTTTTTCTCTAGTTTTTTTTATATATATAAATAAAAAAATAAGTTTAACAAACTTAATAAAAATTTTTATTATTACTTTTTTAGTTTTATCACCTTATTTAATAAGAAATTATACTCATTTTAATCAAATTATACTTGTTAAATCTTTAGGTTATAATTTATGGAAAGGCAATAATCCTTTTTCTACCGTTGGTGGATTTGAGCTGGGAGTAGAAAATAGTATTGAGATAAAACAAAATTTTAGAAAAACTGAATTTCAAAATTTAAAACTAAAAATAACTAACTTAAAAGAAAATAAGTATTATGAAATTAATAGAGACGATGTTTTTCTAAGTGAAGCTATTGAAAATCTTAGTAAATATCCCAAAAGATATTTAATATTATTTTTTAAAAAATTTTACTCATATTTTTTTATTGATATGAATTCAAACTATCCCAACTATTATAATTTTTTCCATATTTTTCCCATCATTATTATCTCGTTGTTTTCTATTCCTGGGTTATTTATCTTTTATAAGAAAAATAGATTCGAAAACCAATGTTTTGGGATGTACCTTTTTTTAAATTTAATAATATTTTCTATTTTTTTTATTCTCCCAAGATATAAATTAATTATTTTACCAGTGCAGATAATTTTAATCGCATACTTTTTTATTTATATGTTTCAAAGGTTTAAAAAAAATTAATGGAGAAATTTAATATTGATATAATTTTACCCAACTACAATAAAAGTAATTATTTAGAAGAAGCAATTAATTCAGTTATTAATCAAAGTCTTAAAAATTGGCATCTGTATGTTATCGACGACAACTCTAGAGACAATTCATGGGATATTATTAAAAATTTTTCACATTTAAGTAATGTAATAAGTATTAAACTAAACAAAAATATGGGGCCCTCTTTTTGCAGAAATTATGGAATGAGAATATCCAGATCAAAATATATATCATTTATTGATTCAGATGATATATGGAGTAATTCTAAATTAGAGGAACAAATAAACTTTATGGAAAAAGACGATCTAAATTTTACATATACTGACTACACACCTTTTTTTGAGGGTAATAAAAAAAAAAACTACAAAAAAAGAACATTTTTGAAAAATAAGTTTGATTTTAATGCATTTATAAAAAATTCATCTATTAATACAACTACTATGATAATCAGAAGATCAATATTAGGCACTCACAGATTTAAAAAAATTAACTTAGAAGACTATTTATTTAAGTGCAAATTATTAAGAGATAATAATATTGCTAAAAAACTTAATAAGGATTTAGCCTATTATAGAATTTTAAATAAATCTCGTTCAAGCCAAAGATTAAAAAATCTTATATGGCTTTGGCATATAAATGCAAAATACAATAAGTTAAATATTTTTAAAAATATAATATCAATATTAGGTATTTCTTTTAACTCAATAAAAAAGTATGGATTTAAATAGTTTAATTTTATTTTTTGTTTTAATTATTTTTGGAATAATTTCCTACAAATATTTTATACCATTCCTAAAAAAAATATATATAAAATTATTAGTTGATGACCAATTTAGTAAACCCCAGGCTTTTCATGATTCACCCGTATCAACTGCTGGCGGTTTAGTAATATTTTTATCTTTTTTAATTTTAATTATTTATTCATTAATTTTTAAAAATATATTTTTTGAAGAATACTTAATGTTTTGTACATTATTTTTTCTACTTGGATTTATAGATGATATAAAAGTAAATATTAAACCTAAAACTAGACTTTTCTCAATGATCGTATTTTTGATTATTTTGGTAGGGTACACAGATTTTCACATTGATAAGACTGGTATAGAATTTTTAAATGATTGGATACAAAGTTCAAAAACCTTCTCTTTAGTTTTCGTATGTTTATGTTTTCTATTTATTATTAATGGTGCTAATTTAATTGATGGATATAATGGACTATTAGGCTTTCATTCATTGATAATTTTTTTAAATTTATTTTTAGTTAATTATCTTTCTGGGAATACTGATTTAGCTAATTTTTTAATTTTTATAATTGTAATATTATCTATATTTATTTTTTTTAACTTTCCTAGGGCAAAAATTTTCCTAGGAGATGGAGGTTCATATTTACTTGGATCTTTGATAGCTATTTCTACAATTCAGACAAGCTTAGCTAATCCGACTGTATCACCTTTTTATTTTTGTATTTTATTATTTTATTTATTTTTTGAAGTTTTTTTCTCATTTTTTAGAAAATTGTCAAAAAAGAAATCTCCATTTTATCCTGATGCAAAGCACCTACATATGCTTTTGTATAAAAAGTTGATAAAAAAAAATAGTGATAAGTTGAAAAGTAATTATTTTGTTTCAGTTATAGTGAATACAATTTATTTAATTTTAATAATTCCCGCAATGTTTATGATGAAAGATGGAATGTTTTGCAAATACTATTCGATTGTATTTTTTATTATTTATATTTTTTCATATAAAATAACTAATGATAAAAGTAAAATATATTAATAAGGTTATTTATAATCACAATTATTGACAATATTCATGATTAACATTATTACAGATTAAAAAACTTAAAATGGTATGAAAAATTTTCATGACAGACTATAAATGGGATAACAAAAAACCAACTGCTCAAATGCTTGGAAGGTGGCAACCATTCCATGATGGACATTTTTCACTTTTTGAAGAAATTATTAAAAAAACGGGTCAAGTTTGCATTCAAGTAAGAGACGTACAGGGAGTAGATGATAATCCTTTTGATTTTGAATCTATTAAATCGAAAATTCATGAAAGATTAGATACAAAGTATAAAAATAGATTTAAAGTAGTTTTGGTCCCAAATATAACTAATATTTGTTATGGCAGAGGTGTAGGTTATAAAATAGAAGAAATTGTTTTGAGTGAAAGCATTCAAAAGATCTCGGCAACAAAAATTAGAAAAAAAATGAGGGAAAAAGGAAAATTGAAATAGAATGAATGGCCAACAAAGATTTAATTATAATCAATAACGAAAAAATAATAAATAATATAGATAGTTATTATTGCGATAATGTTGATATTAAATCAATTCCAGAAGACTTAAGTGAAAACTTTAATGTAAACTTAATTGCAAGAAATTCAAATTTTGCATCAAGAAAAAATCATAAAATAAACTTAAAAAAAATTACAATTTCATCTAATATACTTATGTTTTTATTAAGTATTTTTAAAACTTTTAAGAAAAATAATGCAACTTATTTAATAATCTCAATAACACCTTACACTTTTTTTTCTTTTATTCTTTTATTTTTTTTTAAAAAAAAAATATTTGTTTATTTAAGAAGTAATGGATATGAAGAATACAAAGCAATATTAGGATTTTTTGGTCCAATGATTTACCATATTATGTTTAAAATTGTAACATCTAAATCAAATATTATTACCTGCCAAGAAAGATTATTTAAAAAAAGAAAAAGTCATATAGTTTTTCCATCAGAATTAAATTCATTATGGTTTGAAAATATAAAAAAAACTAAAGTTGATAAACCAAAGCTTTTATATGTAGGTAGAATGAAAATTGAAAAAGGGATTTTTTCCTTAACAAAAATATTAAATGAAATTAATATAGATTTTGAATTTTCAATTGTAGGGGGTGATTCTGATAAGTTTAATAAAAAAGATATCAAAAATAAAAAAATCACATTTCACCAATTTTGTAGTAAAACTAGCAATCTAATAAATTACTATGATCAACATAATATTTTTATTTTACCTTCATTTACCGAAGCTCATCCTAAGGTTATTGATGAATCCTTAGCAAGAATTACACCGGTAATTGTATTTGAGGAAATAAAACATGTAATTCAAAATAGAAAAGGAATATTTGTTTCAAAAAGAAACCCAAAATCTCTTATAGAAACGATTAATTTTATAATAAAAAATTATGCAAGTATTCAACATAGTATGGAACAAAATATGCTTCCAACTAAAAAAGATTTTATTTTACAAATGACCAATATTTTAAGTGAAAAATCAAAAGCTTTTTAAAACTAACATAAAGTAAAGTAATGTGCATTTTTTGTATTTTGGGGTGTGTAGTTCAGTGGTAGAACGCTACGTTGACATCGTAGAGGTCATAAGTTCAATTCTTATCACACCCACCACTTTTTTTGATAAATTTAACTATTTACAAAAAAGTTTATTAAATATATACCCTATTTGCCGGTGATTATTGCGAAGGGGCCATACCCGATCCCATTCCGAACTCGGAAGTCAAGCCCTTCAGCGCCGATGGTACTTTGTCTTAAGGCACGGGAGAGTAGGACATTGCCGGCATAAAAAATTTGGTTATATTATGAAAGTTGTAAGTTCACTAAAATCACATAGAAAAAGAGACTTAAATTCTAAGTTGGTTAGAAGAAGAGGGCGCATCTATATAATAAACAAAAAGAATCCAAAATATAAAGTCAGACAGAGATAATAATGAAGATTATTGGGTCTGTTAAAGAAGATCTTAGCATAGAAAAAAGAATTTCTATTACACCTGAAACTACAAAAAAATTTGTTAACTTAGGCTTTGAAGTTAATCTTGAAAAAAATTATGCAGATCATTTAGCAATAAATGATAAAAGTTATCAAAATAATGGAGCAAATTTTTATAATTCAAAAAAAGAAGTATTTGAAAAATCAAATATAATATTAAAGGTAAATAATCCATTTGCAGATGAAGTTAATTTGATAAAAAATGAATCTATTTTAATTGGTCAATTTGATTTTAACATTTACCAAGATATCATTAACAAATTAGCAAAAAAAAATATAAAAACTTTTTCTCTTAATTTATTGCCAAGAATAACTAGAGCTCAATCAATGGATGTTCTTTCTTCACAAGCTAACTTAGCTGGTTATAAAGCGGTTATAGAATCGTTTTCTAAATTTGAAAAAGCAATACCGATGATGATGACAGCGGCAGGAACTATTTCAGCTGCAAAAGTTTTAGTTATAGGTGCAGGTGTTGCGGGACTGCAAGCAATTGCCACCGCAAAAAGAATGGGTGCAATTGTTTTTGCTACTGATGTAAGAGTGGCATCAAAAGAACAAGTTGAAAGTTTAGGTGGAAAATTCTTGATTGTGGAAGGTGCTGAAGATTTAGAAACAGAAGGAGGTTATGCAAAAGAAGCTTCTTATGATTTTAAACAAAAACAAGAGGACCTC
>Ga0114993_10003685_pt1 | contig 15727 bp, 17 predicted proteins | sample ArcticOcean_MG_C_FD_87042 | JGI IMG/M metagenome (GOLD analysis project Ga0114993, IMG submission 87042) | Marine microbial communities from western Arctic Ocean - ArcticOcean_MG_CB2_150 | ecosystem: Environmental > Aquatic > Marine > Oceanic | place: Arctic Ocean: Canada Basin | collected...
CTTTTTATGCTATGCAGGAGGATTTTTCTTTAGCTCCTGGTGAAACTGTCGAGATAGGCAATTATTCAATACGGTATGTTAGCCTCCAGTCGGAGGAATTTGGGAACCGCCTTGAGGAAGAGGCTTTGTTTGACGTGACTCGAGGAGGCTACCATATTGGAGATATGAAGCCCGTTCGGGCTTTTTACCCAGGGCATAATGTAGGTGCCACAAAGGCTGCTATATGGAGTACTCCGTTAGAGGATTTCTATATAGTGCCATCTCAATTTGATGAGAATGGGAGAGGTGTATTTAGGGTACATGTGTTCCCTTTGGTATGGTGGATGTGGGCATCTGTACCTATCCTAGTGCTGGGCACATTGGTTGCTATATCTCCTAGGACTGCTAGACGGGAGCCTGGGTATGAATCTGAAATGGGCAATTGACTGAGCATAGTCAATGAAATGGGGGAGGAACTTACATGACAATATTTTTTATTACTTGCTTATCAATCATCGTTATTGGTGCAGTATTGTATCCGGTAGTGCGATCAAGGAATGATCTTAGAGAGGTAGCCTCAATGGATGAAGGAGATCATTCCATTCGTATGGCCGTCGCTGGGCTGAGTTCCGCTCAGCTTGATTTGGCGATTGGTAATCTTGATCAAAAATCTTATGATGAGCTAGAAGAAAAATACATACTGGAGTCGGGGGCAGCAGGTCTCAAGGATAGCTCTTATCAGCATAATGACTGAACTCAGAGGTTTTCAAGAACTGCGAACACAACGATCGTTCCGATCGTTGGCTGGACGTGCTGTTATCTACTTACTAAGTGGTATTTCGATATGGTATTTGATAATTTCACTTGCGGGGCCAGTAGCTGCTGAGGGATCGGATACAATCAAAGGATACGTTCGCAACGGATCTGGAAACCCTTGGATGGTCCTTTCCGGCATTGAGGTTACACTACACAAGGTGGGGTTGGGAGCTGAAGGCTCGACTGTGGTGTTAACTGATCAAGATGGGGGCTATCGATTTGAGGACTTGGATTTAATACCTGGTGTCGCTTATGGAATTTCCGTGGAATACCAAGGGGTCTTATATGGTAGGGATATTGACCTTGATAGCGCTTTAGATGCTCCCGTTCAGATGACAGTTTTTGAGGTCACGGATAGCATTGATGTTATCTCTTTTGATTCGATCTCAGTTCTTTTTGTGGATGTGGATAAAAAATCACAACGGGTTGCTGTGCTTGAATCTGTTGTTTTGGAGAACGAGTCCGATACTACATACGTGCCTGGCAGAGATCCAATGAGTATTGTGCGGTTTAGCTTGCCTTCAGATGTTAGAGATTTAAACGTGAGCACGGATTTACTTAGGACAGATGTGTTTCAGGTAGATTTAGGTTTTGGAGTGACGTCATCTGTTCCTCCAGGTAGGCATGAAATTTTATATAGTTATTCCTTCCCCTATGAAGGATCAACATACATTTTTGAGAAAAAAATATTGTATGGCGCTGGTACATTGCGGGTTATGTGGGATTCTGCCCTTTTTGAAGTGATGTTTGAGTCTGGAAGTGACAACGAATCTGTCGATTTAGGTGATCGTTCATATAAATTGTCTGAAGCAATGGAATTAGGGCGTGGTGAGGAAATTGCTATCGACATTTTGAAACTTCCAAAAGCATCTGGAATGGATCGAGTTAGTACCTATTTTTCTAGTGTGCCAATGGAGTACCTACCTCCAGGAGCCGTAGCAATTGTGTTGCTTATTGTCGTTCCTTTGATCATTTTCTTTCGGCGGCAGAAGGTTGTCTGATTTTTGTGTGCTAATTAGCAGTTGCTTAAGGTTTGTTGGTGGTGTGTTCATATCAATGGAGATGGATCAGCGTATATGAAACAAATGCTGAATAGAATTCCTGATTCCCGAGAGGCTGTGATTTGGATCATATTGATTATTTTCACACTCTCCATTGGATTAGCGGTAGTACTAGTTCGCCAGACAGTAGAGGCATCGGTTTTGAAGGTTGCGGCTCTGTTACCATTGGGATATGCATTTGGAGCGGGTATGGTTGCGAGTGTCAATCCGTGCGGGTTTTTTATGCTTCCAGCCTATGTTGCTTATTATTTGGGATTGGATAATGAGATGTACGCCTCCTTGTCGCTAGCAAAACGACTCGGAAGGTCAATAGTTGTTGGGGGTATCACAAGTTGTGGTTTTATGGTGGTATTTGGCGTCTTGGGCGGGGTAACTGCACTTTTCGGATCTATTATGACACGTTATTTTCCTGGAACTGGATTACTGATAGGTGTGGGTATGATTGTTCTAGGAGTTTGGCTACTCCTAACTCGTAAAACCCTTGGGATTATGGCTGCAAGTAGGGTGGTTGTAGTGCCTAGAAAAACAGCGTTTAATATGCTTTCATTTGGTATGGCTTATGCTGTAGCTTCGCTTAGTTGTACTCTTCCGATATTCTTAGTGGTCGTTGGAAGCGCTTTTTCAAGCAAGGGAATTGCAGCTTCGTTAGGGCAATTCAGTGCCTATGCCTTTGGTATGAGCTCTGTTCTGATCATAGTCACTGTTGCAGCAGCCTTTTTTGGCAGTTTTGTTATATCAGGGTTTCGAAAAATCAGTCAGTATTCCAATTTGGTTAGTTCTTTCTTATTGATATTCGCTGGATTTTATATCGTGTACTACTGGTTAAGTTATGGCGTTTTTAGTTGAAATCTATAGGGCTTTTTGGTGCCCTAGTTTTTACGAAAAAGATCACTATAACTGTATTAAGGTAGGGGGTATAATAACTGACACCCAATAAGGAGTTCAGGAAAAATCATATGATAAGACGAGTTACTCTAGCATTTTTGTTAATGATACCTGCAGCAGGTTTGGTGTTGCTTTTTGCTTGGAAGTTGATAGATAGCGATGCTACAAATAATGGGTTTGCACTTAATAACACTTCGGTAGAAATATATGGTAGTAATGTGACTGCAAGACCCTTCTCTCTTACCTTGCTTGATGGACAGCAAGTGCAACTCTCAGACTACAGAGGCAGCATAGTGATGGTAGATTTCTGGAGCTCTTGGTGCCCTCCTTGTGTACGAGAGGCAGCAGTGTTGCAATCCGTGTATTCAGAATACAAAGGTCGAGGTGTGGAGTTTTTGGGAATAGCAATTTGGGATGATGCTGAGGAAGTCCGCGGGCACCTAGAGAAGTATGGTGTTAACTATCCTAATGGTCTTGACCTGGATGGATTGATCACGGTTGATTATGGTATATCTGGTATCCCTGAAAAAATTTTCATAGGACCTTCGGGAGATGCCCTCAGGAAATTTGTTGGGCCCTTTGATGAGGATAGCCTTAAACAGATTTTAGATGGCCTTCTTGAGCAGTACTCAGCAGAGATAGAAAACTAGATAGCTGCTATTGTCTAATCGTTTCCAGATAGGCAATGAATAAATTTGGCTCAAAGTTTGCGTTCGACATAGCTACTCTTATTTCGTTATTCACAACTAGGAATAGTGGAGGAGAATGCGATATATAGCCCTGAATGGCTTCGGCGTCAGTATTTTCTGTACTTGTTTTGATTTCTGAAAGATTCGTAACTTCAGTTGTTGGTTCTGCCCAGTAATATTCCCATATTGGCTTAAGCTGTGCGAGAGATCCAGTGAGATAATGCCAATCATTTTCCATTTTCCACTGTTTTGAGTATGTATAGGCACTGGTTATAGAGTCACCTATCGGATCTACCGAAATTGTAACAATTTCGGTGTGGGCATTAGATTTATCAAGCAGTTGAACTAATTGGTGTAATTTCCCGGCGGTTATAGGGCAGGCCTTAGTGCAGTTGGTATATAGAAATGTTATAAGTATAGGGTTAGCCCCAAAAGTTTCCAGAGAAATTTGAGCACCATGCTGGTCAAGTAAATTGAAGGATAGGGCAGGTCGAGGTGGGGAAAGGACATTATTCGCATAAGGTTGCACTGTGCGAACCATTTGGTTTTGGTTTGATCTCATGAATAATAGTGCTGCTAGGACAAGTCCCAATATTGCCAGAAGTGCAATGGAGATACTGATACTCCATTGACGGATATTGGAGGGTGTTTTATCCATGGGGGTTAATCAAATTCTTCCATCATATTTGCTGCTAGTACCTAATAATAGACCCTCAATAGTATAATGCGCTAGGATTAATGTATCGATGGTATGGTTAGTATGGATACTATTGAATGATCGTGTAGAGCATGAGATTGGGTGAATAGCATGGATATCTGTCACAGTGTGTTATGGCTCGTATCTACTGCACTTATCCTTGCTGGGATAGGTGTAATGCTTTTGGTACTCAAGGATAGAGGGCTAAGTTCCGGTACTGAGATAGGTAACACTTATAATGAGGGTAAGGTCGATCTTCTTTGGACTATCAGTCCATTGATTCTGGTTGTTTTATTAGTCGTGGCAGTCGTGATCAATAACCGTTGCTAGTAAATTCAGGTACAGTGACTCTTGGTATGTGCAAATTAGACAGTGGGCAAGTAGATGAAGATAGTATATAAACAGTACTTATTTGAACCTAATTTGTCTTGACCATAATTTCCGTGCGTGGTAGACTGCCATGTGAAAATTGTAACCATTGACGGTTCTTATTGAAGCTGTATTAGGTTCAGTGTTCCTTATGAGAGATGGAGCGGGGCCACTTTAAAGGAAAGAGATTGTAGGTGAACGTGAGAATGATACGGGCGATTCCTTTACTGATACTTGGATCGATGCTTATGCTGTCAGTTGGCTGTACTCCTGAACATTTAATGTCTACCTTCGATCCTCTCGGTCCGGTTGCAGCTGAACAGAAGATGGTTTGGGACTTCGTGTTTTGGGCCATGGCCGTCGTTTTCGTAACGGTGCTCCCTATGCTCCTTTACATGACGTTGAAGTTCAAGAGGAAAGAGGGGGATCCTATTCCTCCCCAAACTCATGGCCATCGGAATCTAGAGATTGCGTGGACGGTTCTGCCAATATTAGTCTTAGCGGTTGCAGCAGTTCCCACACTCAACGTTCTGAAATATGTATTGGAACCACCTGCTGGCTCAATGCAGGTCAATGTCACAGGTCATCAGTGGTGGTGGGAGTTTGAGTATCCCGAATTAGGAATCAGAACAGCTAACGAATTGTATATACCCGTTGGTAAGCCGGTGCAGTTCAACCTTCAAGCTAAAGATGTCATTCACAGTTTTTGGGTCCCGAAACTTGGGGGTAAGCAGGACGCCATACCAACAAGGACAAATGTTATGTGGTATCAGGCAGATGTAACTAGTCCTCCTGAGGGATTTTATGGTCAATGCATGGAATTTTGCGGAACATCTCATGCGAATATGAGATTGCGAGTTCATGCGGTGGAAAGTGATGCGTTTGATATCTGGGTACAAGCCCAAAAAGAACCCGGTCCTGTAGCCGAGGATCTCTCTGAGCTCGCAGCCGAGGGGAGAGATTATTTCGAAAATATGGACTTCACTGCCACCTATGCTGATGGGGCAGTATCAAAACAGCGCTGCGTTTATTGTCACACGGTGGACGGACTTGGGATATCTGGAGCCCGTACTGGACCTAATCTTACTCATGTAGCTTCAAGGAGAACGCTGCTTTCGGCCTTGGTTACTAATAACTCAGAAAACTTGACGAGTTGGCTTGATAACCCACAGGCTATGAAGCCTGTTTCTCGAATGCCAATCCCAACGCTTACTGACGCTAAAACTGTAGCATGGGGAGAATATCTTTAGAGCTTAAAGTGAGCCTAGGAAATATCGAAAGGGTATAAAATTATGGCAACAGGCACCCGAACTGGAGGCATATTGGCTCGACCCACAAGTATGGAAGGTGTGTGGGGATGGGTAACCACGGTTGATGCCAAGAGAATTGGAATGATGTACATAACTACCTCGATTCTGTTTTTCCTCTGGGGAGGGATACAGGCTCTCGTCGTACGTACCCAGTTATCATATCCTGGTGCTGAGTTTGTTAGCCCAGATACCTACAATTCAATGTTTACCATGCATGCGTTGACGATGATTTTTCTAGCTATAATGCCGATGTCTGTTGGGTTCTTCAATCTTATTGTGCCGTTGCAAATTGGTGCTCGGGATGTTGCATTTCCAAGAATGAATGCTCTCAGTTATTGGGTGTATTTATTTGGTGGTTTGCTATTGTCAATGGGGTGGCTTTTTGGTGAAGCAGCTTCAAGTGGATGGTTTGCTTACGCCCCCCTCACAGAAAGTGCTTATGCTGCAGATCGGGGTATGGATTTTTACGTGCTTGGTTTGCTAGTGCTTGGTACATCATCGATGGCTGGAGCTTTCAACTTTATTGTGACCATAATAAATCTCCGTGCCCCTGGTCTGACATGGTTTAAATTGCCTGTATTTGTGTGGATGACTTTCATAACTTCCATACTACTTGTAACTGCTTTCCCTGTCATAACGGTTGCTCTGATCGAGTTGATGTTTGACCGTTATCTTGGTGCAAACTTCTTTGTGGCTGCTCAGGGAGGGGATCCTCTTTTATGGCAGCATTTATTCTGGGTATTCGGTCATCCAGAGGTATACATTTTGATCTTGCCGGCTATGGGGATAGTGTCTGAGGTGCTGCCGACTTTTGCGCGTAAACCATTATTTGGGTATCCCGTAATCGTCTTCTCAGGGATCATCATTGGTGTGATGGGCTGGATGGTATGGAGCCATCATATGTTTACGGTCGGATTAGGTACGGTGGCTGTTGGTGTATTTACGGTCACAACAATGTTGATAGCCGTACCTACAGGAGTGAAGGTCTTTAGCTGGATGGCCACTATGTGGAAAGGGTCTATAGCATTAACAACTGCTAATTTATACGCTATCGGGTTTATTGCATTGTTTGTCATCGGTGGTTTGAGTGGCGTATCTCACTCAATGTCCTCCTCCGACTTTCAGCAGCAGGATACCTATTACGTCGTTGCGCATATACATTACGTGCTCTTCGGTGGTAGCATCATGGCTCTTTTCTCAGGTCTCTATTACTGGTTCCCGAAATTTACTGGGCGAATGATGAATGAGCGTTATGGAAAGATTCAATTCTTTTTGCTTTTCATTGGAATGAATATAGCTTTTGGTCCAATGCACTGGGTTGGAATGGATGGGATGCCTCGTAGAATTTACACATATACAAGTAATATGGGATGGGATTTCTGGAATATGGTGTCGACCTTAGGCGCTTTCCTCCTTGGGTTTAGCATACTCCTGCTTCTGCATAATCTCGTACGAAGTTTCAAGAAGGGCGAAATTGCAGATGCGGATCCGTGGGATGGTAGAACATTGGAGTGGTCTATCCCATCACCTGTGCCTCATTATAATTTTGCTAGGATTCCGAACGTGGTCTCACGGGATGATTGGTGGGCACGAAAGTACGTGACTGGAGAAGATGGGGTGACACATCCGATTCCGCAGGGTGGAGCCTATGCAGAGAATGAGGAAGATGTAGATGTTCATAGCATTCATTTGCCAGATCCGTCATATTGGCCATTGGTTACCGCAATCGGCTTGGCATTGATGGGTGGTGGTGTCGTCTTTCATCTGGCCATATCGATTGTTGGGGCGTTGATTATGCTAGTTGGAATCTACGGATGGGCGTTCGAACCGGTCAATGAGCCGGACGAAGAACACGAAGAACACGAAGAACAGGTAATAAACTAGGAGGAATAGCTTGGAAGCGACGATAGCTCCTCAACATGATGAACATGCGACGACTACGGGATTAGATCATCGAAAAATGCTGATGTGGACCTTTCTTGGGTCTGACTGTCTATTCTTTGGATCGTTGATAGCGACGTACCTTATATACAGGGGCCAGAGCATTCAAGGTCCTTTTCCGTATGAGGTCTTCGACATACCTTATACCTCGGTTAGTGCATTTGTCCTGCTTATGAGCAGTTTGACGATGGTTCTTGCACTCTCTGCCATCCAGCGGGGTGATCAAAGGAACTTCCGTATCTGGGTGATAGCAACTGCGGTGCTTGGATCCGTCTTCCTTGGAGGGCAGGTTTATGAGTTTACCCTTTTCGTATCGGAAGGGCTGACGGTTAAGACTAATTTATTTGGCACCACCTTCTTCGTATTGACTGGTTTTCATGGGGTCCATGTTACCATTGGTGTATTTATGTTGTTGAGTCTGGTCGGTGCTTCATTCGCTGGTAAAGTCAAACAACATCAAAGTATTAATGTTGAGCTTATTGGTCTATACTGGCATTTCGTGGACATAGTTTGGATTGTGATATTCACGGTTGTATATTTGGTTGAAGCTCCTGCTATCGAAGCAGCCAAGGCAGCGGTAGGACACTAGTTCAAGTAAAGTACTATTAGAAAGGTGATACATTAGATGAGTCACGTAAGCGAACATGATTCCTCGCATCCGTCCCCTAGTCGCTATGTTGGCATAGCGCTTATTCTAGCGGTTATCACGGGGATAGAAGTTTGGATTGTTTACCAGAGTTTCCTGCGAGACATAATGGTGCCTTTGTTGTTGGTACTTTCCATTGGTAAGTTCGTCTTGGTTGTGATGTACTTCATGCACCTTAAGTTTGACCATAAACTTTTCAGTATTCTCTTTGTTGGTGGCTTTGTTCTGACAATTGGAGTGCTGACGGCTCTGTTTGCCTTGTTCGGCAGAGTATATTTCGCGTAGAAAGGCAGACATAATCAAATGAGTCGTTTTCGATTGCCAATACTTGTTCCTTTAGGTGCTCTTGCTGTGACTGCAGCTATAATATCCTTGATAGGGCTGCTATTGCTGCAAGTGTGCGGTTGGTCCTGGAGTGAAATGCATCCCTGCCATAACGACTGGGGATTCTTTGAGAAGGATGCTCCAGTCATAACTGCTCTCGTCGTATCTCTTGTGGTTTTGGTTATTGCCACGGTTCTAGCACGTTCGGGCAGAAAGAGTTAACACCTGCTATAGTGGGAATCAAGAAGTGTACTGTGATTCAGGTCTACTTCTTGATGGCAGTGTCTGTTTAGTTAAAGTGGAGATTTCCGTAAAGGTTAGTTGATGTTACTGTCGTCACTGTGGTGGGATCTTCATATTGATGCTCTGATACCAGAGTTGATTCTACTTATCTCTTATTTGATTTTAATAGGGCCTCTTCGAGAAAAATACTGGGCGGAATGTGTAGTTTCAAAACGAGAAGTTGCCTCATTCCTCTGCGCTTGGGGTTTGTTATTCTTGACGGAACATTCCCCACTCCATGTATTGAGCGAGGATTACTCTTTTACGGCTCATATGGTGCAGCATTTGTTGTTCATGTTAGTAATTCCACCGCTTTTTATCGCCGGTACTCCTGCATGGATGTTTGAAAAACTTGTTGTGAGATATTCCCTTGGGCAGTTGGTTATGCGTATTGTGACGAATCCTGTGGTTGCTTTTGTAACTTTCAATCTGGTACTCGTGTGGTGGCATCTTCCTGAGATGTATGACCTTGCAGTGAGTGTTCATAATATTCACCTTTTGGAGCATCTGAGTTTGCTGATAGGGGGAGGGTTAGGATGGTGGCCGATTCAGAGTAGATTGAAAGCTTTTCCGCGCTTGTCCTATGGCCTCCAAATGCTGTACCTATTTGTAATGTCTATACCAATGGGATTTCTCGGTGCAATTATTACGTTTACTAATGGGCCTGTGTACCTTTCGTATAGTGGGGCTGAAGCAGTTTTGGGTATGTCACAAATTATGGATCAGCAAATAGGTGGATTATTGATGAAATCGGTAGCGGGCGTTGTGTTCGTTACCTTGTTAGGAGTTGTGTTTTTTGCTTGGGCAAGATCTGAAGAACAAGAGGGAGAATCCCGTTGATAGGTCGGTGTAGTAACCTTGTGAAAAATACATTGAAAAGAGAAAGGTAGTAAAACGGTGGAAGATAGAGGGTCGCCTCGCTTGCTTCTGGGTATTAGTATCGCAAGCATAGTGGCAACACTTGTTCTCATTACTATGGGAGGGGTAGTCAGGGTTACTGAGAGTGGTCTGGGGTGCCCTGATTGGCCATTGTGCCATGGAAAAATAATACCGCCTATGGAATTCCACACTTTGATTGAGTATAGCCATAGGTTGCTTGCGAATGTAGTTTCTATGCTTGTGTTAGGGTTGCTTGTAGTGGCTGTTATGAAGTACAGGCATATATCAATAGTTATACGATCCGTGACCTTGATTACATTGCTGCTGGTTGTGCAGGTTGGCTTAGGAGCTTGGACTGTCTTAGCGGAGCTTCCTGCAGAAATTGTGACGGCTCACCTTGCGGTGGCACAGACAATATTTTCTTTGCTTGTGTTCACCGGGGTTGTTGCTTACCAGCCTAAAGGAACCACATTGGTTGATGGTAGGCATGGATGGGGACGTAGGGATTGGAGGATGCTAGCTTGGTCTGCACTGGCAGTATATCTCGTGATTATCTCTGGTTCCTATCTTGTGGGAAGTAATGCAGGTTATGCTTGTGTATCTTGGCCTCTATGTCAGAATCTTGATGTTGTGAAGTCAGGCGAATTCTTGTCGTTTGTGAATATGTTTCATCGACTAATTGCTCTGATATTGCTTATTATTATAATCAGAGTTGTTGTGGTGCTGTGGAATCGGTACGCTATCCTCAAGTTATTTCGGTTGCTTGGTATTGGCATTAGCTTAGCTATTGTTCTAGAAGTAGCTTTGGGGGCTGCGAATCCACTGATGGAATTTTCTCCGTTTGTGCAGGCAGCGCATCTGTCTGTGGCTACCGTGATTCAAGGGTTGATAGTTGCCCTTGCTTCACTAGTATGGGTTGAAACAAGAAGTATTGAGGGCGTAGAATGAGCCAGATATTTAGAGATTACATTAAGTTAACTAAACCGTGGATTATGTCCTTACTGCTTGTAACTGCCTTGGGGGGTATGGTACTGGCTGCAGAGGGCTGGCCCGAAACTCGCTTGGTTATTGCCGTACTTGTAGGTGGTGCGCTTGCCTCTGGTGGTGCAAGTGCCTTAAATCACGCTATGGAACCAGAATTGGATCGGCGAATGCGCAGGACAGGGAATCGTCCGGTAGCTAACAACCGTATCTCTGTCAGACGAGCTACTCTATTTGGGGTAACTCTTAACCTTCTTTCTTTCATTGTGTTGTATTGGGAAGCAAATCTTTTGGCTGCAGCGCTTACTATTGGGGGTAGTGTCCTTTATATCGGATTTTACACCTACATTTTGAAGCGATCGACTATTCATAATATCGTCGTCGGTGGTATTGGGGGGGCGTTGCCTCCGTTGGTTGGTTGGGCTGCAGTGAATGGCAATATAGAGTTGTCTGGTATGTTTCTGTTGGCAATCGTATTTTTCTGGACTCCACCACACTTTTGGGCGCTTGCTTTGCTGATACGGGATGATTATGAGGCAGCAAAAGTTCCGATGCTTCCAGTTATTAAAGGAGAATCAGTTACTGCGGTGTGGATGCTTGCATATGCAATTCTACTTATCCCACTGACGTGGTTGCTGTATTTCGCTAATGCCAGTCTTGGGTTACTGTACCTTGCAACTTCGGGATTCCTGGGTATAGGATTTATCTGGTATTGTTGGAAACTCATTAAGGTGAACACGCGTACTTCGGCTGCAGGCGTTTATAAGTTTTCCTTGCTGTATTTGCCGGGTGTGTTTATCGTGATTATGATTGATGCTTCCTTCAATATGTAGTATCTCTACGGGGAATACTTGCTCAATCTATCCAGACCTCAGCAAGAACTTTCCCTTGGTAGAATGTTCTGAATGAACTGTGATTTCCATTGGGGATCCCATGTACGGTTGTACGGAACATAGTTCCTGATATGAAGGCAACACTTGGTAGCGAAATCCAGTACACCTGTTCGTTTAAGTATTGTCGAAGTTGTTGTAGTGTTGAGCGTTGGATGTTTTGTCCAGATTGATGTCCTAGTTGTGTAACGAGGACATCAATGTACGAATCGTTAATACCTTCTCGATTCCCTGACCCTTTCGAATGGACTCGGTTATATACAGCGTTGGTTATGTCGAGGGCAGGGTTTTGGGTGGCTAGAATGGCATCGACTGAAGTTCTCTGGCGTAGTGCCGTAAAATATGAGGAGTAAGTTAAAGGGGTAGGCTGTAGGGTGATTCCTAGCTGTTTCCAATCTTTTTGTACTGCAGCTACGATATCAGTAAATATAGTGCTGTGGGGATAATAGGTTAGCTTCATGGTTAGATCACCTAAGCCTTCTTGGTCCCATAGCATTTGTGCTTTTTCAATATTTGTGTGATTGTTATACTGACCGTACATCTCATCAAGATCGTGTTCCCAAGATGGCAATACGTCGTTCCAATACCACCATTCAAACTTGTCCGTGGGCATCCCGAATCCCTCAAAAATGGTTTGAGAGATACCTTCTCCATCAGTTGCCAACGCAATAGCCCTACGTGCTTCTTTGCTAGCCCAGTTCAAGTTGTCAAGTTGGAGAGCGATACTGTTTTGAATGCCAGAAGGGATTTCTAAGGAAATATTCAAATTAGAATCCGTGGTTAATTCAGCATCAATTTCTGTGGGGCTGAGGGATAATTCTGCTATCTGGACCTTTGAAGTTTTGAGGAGGGCTAAGCGAGAGTTACGGTCCGGAGCATAAATGAATTGTATAGAGCTTAGGTATGGTAGGGACCTGCCACGAAAGTCATTCCGATAGTAGTGTGGGTTTCGGAGTAATGTTACCTGTGATTTATTTTCATAACTATCAAGGATAAATGGACCGGGTCCAATAATGGCATGATTCAGTTGTTCTTTGTCAGCCAGGAATGGATTGAATTGTATACCCATGGAACTCGCGAAAAAGGGTATTATCCCGAAACTAGGCTGGGAAAAAGTTAATTTCAATGTGTAACGATTTTGAACCTCGACGGACTCCAAAAACTCATAGAATTTAGACAACGCAGAGTTATCCTTATAGGCATTGAGTGTGTACTGATAATCTGATGCTGTGATTTCAGGTCCAAGCTCAAGGGGATTATTTGCATTGCCCCAGTGAATACCAGCATTCAGGTTCAACGTAAGTTGGTTGCCCCCGTCGGTGAAATCCCACTTATAAGCCATAGATGGTAAGATTGCAGGTTTTATCGGATCCCGTTCGATGCTTTGGTCATAACGAACAAACCCCTCATATACGAAGTTAGCTAGTACCATTGTGCCTCCTGTAGCTAGTTGGCGGGGGTCTAGTGTTGGAATATCAAAAGTTGACGCAATTTTGAGGGTTCCTCCCCGTAGGGGGGTTGGCGAGTCAGTTAATGAACCGGGTTTGAAAAATTTGCTTGCAAGAATTTGTTGAGGGGTTAAGTTGGAGAATTGAGGTGGTATCTCCCGTGAGGCTTCAACAGTTGGGCTTCCTTGAGCTACGTATATTGGGTTGATCGCAGTGGGAGAGCCAAGTGAGCTTTCAGGGGTGTGTAGTGATGTGCTATCGCTAATAACAGTTTGTGGAACTCGTGGAGTGGAAATCACATACGCAGGTGGAGTTCCGGTGACATTCGTACATGATTGTGGAATTACTAGAATAGCTAGAAGGCCCGTTAGTAGGAGATATTTAGTATAGTTGTGCATGAGTGAGTGCTATTTTGCTTTCTTCGATGGTGTTTATCTAATGATACCGTGATATACCACGCTAAGCTACAAAAAAAAGCCTCCGCAACGGTCAAAGGTTGCGGAGGCTTTTTTGTAAGCTTGATAGGTTACTTGTCAAGCCATGTTATCGCCAAACCCTGTCCATAGTAGTAATACCCTCCGCTGTAGTTTCCGTAGCGGAAGTTACGTACCCATGGCTGAAGGGGGTAACCGCCTACCTGGAGGGAAGGGGCATACGCTGCTTCAACACCATAAGCCATTTCTCCCCAACGCTTCATTGCTGTCTTAGTCAAGGATTTTAGCTCCTCGCTCGATTGCGAGACCAACATTTTAGCACTAGCCTCATTTAGGATCGGATCGTTAAGGTTTTCTCTGTTGACCGATCCATTGACATTCCAACGCTGGTATATTTGGCCACCAACATCCGGGAAAGCAGCTGCCCATGCCCAAAAGAGCCCTTTATGAGTGCCAGCCGCCAATGGACCATTGAATGCGCTGTAGTCCATGCTGTTGAGCCTAATGTCCCAGCCAAGGTTTGTCTTAAGGTCGGAAACGTATTGTCCCAAACCATCGACCAGGGTAGTGTTATAGGCATAGAACTCAAGAGTCTCAGATATTTCTCCGTAGCCTGTACTATCCCACAACTCTTTTGCTTTTTCTGGATCATACCTCCACAGATTAGGGCCATAAAACTCTTCTCGCAACTCATCTAACTCATCCCATGTAGGTTGATGGTCCATGAAGTCGTAATAGTTGACTCGTACGGGAAGAGGCGATGTCAAACCATTAAACAAGACATCTGCAATGCCCCTTGAATCAATCGCGAGGCCCACTGCTTGGCGAGCGATTAGTCCTGCATCTCCTCCCCACATCGGGTCATTTTGCTGGAAAGTTATGGGGCTCAGCCTAGTAGTTTCAATCGTCTGTAGCACGATATCCGGGTTAGTCCGAAGTAGTGCCTGAGCAGTGGCCAAGGTTCCATCAAGCGGAGAGTAAGCACTTTCAACTTTACTTGTGCGAACCAAAGCAACTCTTGTGCTTGCATCCGTGACGATCAAGAAAGTTACGCCATCCATATAGGGAAGCTGTCCCCCTTGATCGTCCTTGAAATAGTAATTAGGGTTCGCTGAGAGCTCCACTTTTACGCTCTTGACTGCTTTGTCGAGCATGAATGGACCAGGACCGATAGCTTCGCTATTCTGCCTGTCAGCCTTAAAAAGATGTGGGTTGAAAATTGGCTGATCTTTAATGGACATTGTTCCCAAGAACCATAACGATGGCTGGGTGAAATTCACCACGACCGTGTACTTGTCCGGAGCTTCCACGCTCGAAACGGTGCCAAATGCCCCTGAGTGAACCGAGTTAAACTGATATTCGTTGAAAACCCACAAAATGTCCTCAGCAACAATCTCAGGTCCTGGCTGGGTTGGGTCATCAATATCGCCCCAATGCATCCCCTCGTGGAGATGGTAGGTTAGCTGTGTACCGTCACCGTTGAATTCCCAAGACTCTGCAAGACGAGGAACAATTGGCGGGGTGAGTGGGTCTGCGTCAGGCCCCACTTCGAACATCGTCATTGAAAGATAGACCATATTACTGACAGCCATAGTCCCTCCAGCTGCAGTCATACGAGGGTCCCACTTTGCAAGATCCCATGTTGTAGCAATCCTAAAATTGCCCCCGCGCTTGATATCACTATATTCAAATTCTGCGGGGTACTGCCTAGGAAAATACTTGGTTACCTCCGATACGTCTAGATTGGTCATATTATCAATTACTTCCTGTGTAATTATGGGACGCGAAGTTTTTGATGGAGTTACCTCAGTCACTACCTCGGTCGTAGTCTCAGGAACTGCTGTAGCTGCGACCTTTGTTGTAGCTGTTGTCGTTGTTGTGTCATCACCAGAGGAACATGCTATAGAAGCACCTCCTAATAAGATCACGAGCATCATAATGACACTCACACGTGCTAATGACAATCTATAGTGTCCTTTAAATATCGACGTCACAGATAGTCCCCCCTCTCAACTATTTGCTAAGTGCTGTACTAATGGTTTTTCTGCGATTAAAATAACTTAACCTCATTAGTTAGTTAGGGTAACGTAATATAA
>Ga0114993_10003687_pt1 | contig 15723 bp, 13 predicted proteins | sample ArcticOcean_MG_C_FD_87042 | JGI IMG/M metagenome (GOLD analysis project Ga0114993, IMG submission 87042) | Marine microbial communities from western Arctic Ocean - ArcticOcean_MG_CB2_150 | ecosystem: Environmental > Aquatic > Marine > Oceanic | place: Arctic Ocean: Canada Basin | collected...
GATATGCCCAAACCTATAGTGGTTAACAGGGGCGATATAATTTTCAATTTACTCATTTTAGTTCCTTATTTATTTAAATTTAACCCAACTTTACCGTGATGAAAGTAAAATTGCTACATTTAACACATATAATATCACCGATTACTCTATCTTCAATCCGAATCCGCATTATACAATAATTCTCATTCAATTACCTTTAATATTATATGTCCATGGGACAAATATTAAGCAAAAGTTTTAATTTTTACTCGTCATTAATTGTTAATGAATAAATCCATAGATAAAAACTCCAGCCAATGGACAAGCAGTGACGGTGATATATTCAACTATACCTGTTGGTCATCTAATCAGGTGGGAGCAGTCCAACCAAACCTGGTGCTGATTGCAGTCCACGGGTTAGGTGGATCGGCAAATGATTTCGATCCTTTGGGTAATCACTTAGCACATGAGAATATTATAAGCTACGCCTATGAAATGCGTACCCAGGGAAACGACCCCAAGGTAAAACGTCGTGGAGACCTAATCGATTGGCATATTCTGACAAGTGACCTTAAAGATTTTTGCGATTATATTTATACCTTACATCCCGAAACCACACATATACTTGCCGGTGAAAGTATGGGGGCTGTAGTCGCGATCAATGCTTGCGCGATTGAAAATTATCTCCCCAGTATCGATGGCCTGATTCTGTTTACCCCCGTAACTGAATTAGACATACATTTTCAGCGATGGCAGATTCGTATATGGCAATTATCGACGAAAATTATACCTTGGATAAAATTTCCACCAAAGTGGTTTAGTAAAAATAAAGACCGGTCGACCCGCGTCAGTAGCGACGATGAATACGAAAAATACCTCGTGGAGGCTCCGCACAGAATAAAATGTTTTACCCTAAGATTTTATTATAATCTATATAATATGATTGAAAATTGCAGCCTTGCAGCCAGTAAAGTAAAATTGCCGGTATTACTTCTATATGCCGGAAAGGACATCTTTATCAAAGCAGACAGAAGTGAATCATTTTTCGCACGCCTGAATAGCACGGACAAACAAAAACATTTTTATCCAGAAGCCTTTCATCTATTGCTGCATGATACAAATACACCCGATGTTTTAAGCGCAGTTGTTAACTGGATTGATCGCTTACAAAACTCTACTAAAAATAATGAATAAGATGAGATTAAGTCTATTCAAATTATAGTGTAATATCGGTAATAACAGAGTTTTTCAGGAGATTCATTTATTAATTCTAAAGCATTGCTCCAATTAATTACTTAGTATAGATTATCTTTTTATCGTGGAAACAAAACAATCCGTACCCCCTTTCAGTCGACGGTTAAATATATGGAGGACTATCCGAAGAGGGTTTACCGCACTTGCCGAGAACAATCAGTTAGATTTCTTTCCCATTGGGCGTGTTTTAAAAGATTACAACAAGGGAAAACTAAATAGTGATTTGAAAGCCGGGCTGAACGTAGCACTACTCACTTTTCCACAGGGTATGGCTTACGCATTAATCGCCGGGATTCCCATACAGTACGGCGTTTTTGGGTCAGCGGTAGCTTCGATCTTAGGGGCGATATTCTCTGGTTCTCGGTTTATCACATTGGGCCCGACAAATGCAACGGCGGTATTATTCTTCAGTTCATTTCTTGCAATTGGAGGGACGGCATTAGCAAAAGTCGCGATGATGCCACTTCTTCTCTTCATGGTCGGAATAATCATGATAGTCGGTGCATACCTTCGTGTCGCCAATCTCATTCAGTATGTTTCGCGCAGTGTGGTAACCGGTTATATCACGGGTGCAGCTATTCTAATTATCGCCAACCAGGTAAAAAGTGCACTCGGGTTTGATATACCGGGGGCATCTACCTTTTATCACGTTTGTCGACAGACGTTATTCTCTTTGCACCTTACGCACTGGCCTTCGGTTGTAACAAGCATAATTACATTTATTATATATTTCTTTCTCTTAAGGAAATTTAAAATGCTGCCCAACGTCGCCATCACATTACTTCTTATGGCTGCAGTCGCAATGGGTATTAATTATTTACTTCAATCACCCACATTTGCTCATATGAATTTAGCACCCCTCTCTATGCTCAATTCAATCAATGCCAATCACTGGGCATTTACCCTTCCTAACTTTAATTTCCAGTGGATAAGTGAATTAGCGAGTTTGGCGTTGGCGATTTCCTTTCTCGCCATTTTAGAAGGGTCATCTATTGGTAAATCATTAGCTGCTCGTTCAGGCGATCGTCTCGACACCAATCAGGAGATGTTAAGTATGGGAGTCGCTAATCTTTGCTGTGGCTTCCTTTCCGGGATGCCTGCTTCTGGTTCGCTGACCCGATCGACACTCAACATTATGTGTGGTGCCGTAACTGCGTGCTCAAGTATTATTTCCGGAATTTTCTGTATTGTCGGTGTCTTCACCCTTGGCCCGTTTATCAGTCACATCCCTAAAGCATCTCTTGCGGTAGTCGTAATCAGTGTTGGGATATCGCTTATCAACAGGCATTCGATACAGGTTGTTATGAAAGCGACTCGATCAGATGCCATTGTTTTTGTAACCACCTTTATTGGGACATTGCTTTTCCGTTTAGACACGGCGATCTATTTTGGTGCAGGGATATCTATTCTCCTTTTCTTACGTAAAGCGGCGATGCCAGAGTTAGTAGAATATACTTTCACCGATGATGGACAATTAAGCCAACTTCAAGACAATAAAAGAACACAACCTGAAATTTCAATCATTCACGTCGAGGGTGAATTATTTTTTGGCGCGGTTGAACTCTTTCGGGACCAGATGCGAAGAATTGTTGAAGACCCAAACCTGAAAATTGTTGTGTTGAAAATGCGCAATGCGCACCATTTAGATGCGACCAGCGTTTTATCATTGGAAGAACTTATTATATACATGAAAGACTTGGATCGCTACCTACTAGTGAGCGAAGCAAGGAAAGATGTCGTTCGCGTATTAAAAAATTCGGGCTTATTGGAAATCATTGGACGTGAAAACATATTCCCTGACGTCACGCAAAATCCTACCCTATCCACCGCTCGAGCGCTTAAGCGGGCCCAGGAATTACTGGGAGACGAAAAAGCTGAAATAAGCATCTACGTCGATCAAGCGAAGACAGCAAAGAAAGATCCCGTTTGATGCATACGGAACCATTATAGAGCGGAAATGAAAGACAAACCTCATAACGGGTTCCCAGACCCGCGGTGCGGTCCAGCTACTCTCCCTCTTGCCCAAGGCGGTGCGCTGACGGTAGACCGTTTACTAACTGCCTACGAAATGGGGATATTCCCGTGGTATAGTGAGGGCGAACCCGTTTATTGGTGGTGTCCTGATCCGCGATTTATATTATTGCTTTCAGACTTTCATTATCCGCATGGCCTTCGAAGGGAACTAAAAAAACCGGCCTGGAAGACAACGATTGATACTGCATTTGATGAAGTAATTCACGCTTGCGCGGTAAGCCCCAGACCCGGTCAAAAGGGGACATGGATAACTGATGAAATGATAGCGGCATATACTCAACTTCACCGAGCAGGATTCGCACACAGCGTTGAGTGTTGGCGAGATGGGAAATTGGCTGGAGGCCTTTACGGGGTATCCCTGGGAAACATATTTTTTGGGGAGTCGATGTTCCACCGTACTACTAATGCCTCCAAAGTGGCCCTCGCTCGTCTCGTCGATCAGTTAAAGCACTGGGGCTTCCATTCAATAGACTGCCAAATGCCCACTGTTCATCTTGAAGCTTTCGGGGCTAAGGCAATATCTCGCAATTCTTTCCTCGATTTACTTAAAGTGGCATTGAAACAATCTACCCGTCAAGGTTCCTGGGCAAACATATCATAGAAACAGTTTATTAACCGAATTGCTGGAACAAGAATTATATTAGTGGTATCTCAATTTATACATTATACTCAGAATGTGTTAACATTGTTTTTTAAGCTGATTAATTTTACTTCTTATTCTCTGACGATTTGGAATTCAACATGAAAAAAGTTTTTAGATTTTTTACTTATTATTTTTCGATTGCCATATTCGCATTCGCTTTTTTTCCACATCTTTTAATTGCAAGTGGTGGAGATGACCTCTCGCCTGATAGTGATGAACAAATGACGGCCGAACAAAGCAATCGGCTTATCAATGAAAAATCACCTTATCTTTTGCAGCATGCGCATAATCCGGTAAATTGGTATCCCTGGGGAGAAGAGGCATTTGAAAAAGCCCGGAAAGAAGACAAGCCTATCTTTCTTTCGATCGGCTATTCCACCTGCCATTGGTGCCATGTCATGGAACGTGAATCATTTTCCAATCCGGAAATTGCGCAATTGATGAATAAATATTTCGTCAGCATAAAAGTCGACCGAGAAGAGCGTCCGGATGTAGATCAGGTGTATATGCGTTTTGTCCAAGCGACTACAGGTAGTGGCGGATGGCCATTAAGTGTCTGGCTCACTTCCGATCTTAAACCCTTTGTCGGTGGCACTTATTTCCCCCCAAAGCCTAGCTATGGACGTCCAGATTTTCCATCTATCCTGAATTCAATAGCTGAAATGTGGAATACCGATCGTGAAAAGATATTGAAAGTAAGTAACGAAATCCTGACCCATCTAAGCTCATCAAGCGCAGATTCATACAATCCTGAGAATTTAAAAATAATCAGACTGAAAAATGCATACTCTATATATAAGGATACGTACGATGAACGCGATGGTGGTTTTGGCTCTGCACCCAAATTTCCACGGCCAGTATCTTTAAATTTTCTTCTACGCTATTCGCTTAGTGAAGATATTGAAGACGTCGATAAGCAATTAGCCAGGGACATGGTTCTCTTTACTCTCCGAAATATCGCACAGGGTGGAATAAAAGATCACGTGGGCGGAGGATTTCACCGCTATTCGGTGGATGGTAAATGGCGCGTGCCTCATTTTGAAAAAATGCTCTATAACCAGGCGCAACTCTCCGACGTATACCTAAATGCTTATCAACAGACCGGCGACCCCTGGTATGGTGATATTGCTAAGGATATCCTGCGCTATGTAAACAATCAGCTTACCGATCCAACAGGCGGCTTTTACTCTGCGGAAGATGCCGACAGTCTTCCGACTCCAGAGGCTGAAGAAAAAGAGGAAGGTGCATTCTATATATGGACGAAGGCAGAAATTATCGAAATTCTGGGAGAAGAAAACGCCAGCATCCTCTCCTACCATTACGGCATAGAGGATGAGGGGAATGCCCCACCTGAAAGTGATCCCCGGGGAGAATTCACCGGTTATAACATTCTTTACGAAAAATATTCACTCAATGACACCGCGGCACAATTTAACCTGAGCGAAGAAAAGCTAAAAGATCTTCTCAATCTGTGTAAGGAACGCTTACTCCATGCGCGCAACAAGCGCAAGAGACCACAGCTGGACGATAAGATTATCACTGCGTGGAACGGTTTAATGATCTCATCCTATGCCCGTGCTTCAGTTATTCTTCAGGACCCGGATTATTTAGAGAAAGCATCGGCAGCCGCAGTCTTTATTCGCAATAATCTTTATCAAGAAAGTAACGCTCGCCTGCTTCGCGCTTATCGCAACGGATCCTCGCAAGTGGAAGGTTTTCTTCAAGATTATACTTATCTCATACAAGGTTTGATCGACCTTTATGAAACCTCTTTCGACATCCAGTGGTTGCAATGGGCGCTTCAGCTTCAGGAAAAACAGGACATTCTATTCTGGGACGATACCGCAGGAGGTTATTTCACCGTTACTGGAGAAGACGCTAGTATTCTAATACGCATAAAAGATAACTTTGACGGAGCCATTCCCTCACCAAATTCGATTGCCGCCATGAATCTCTTACGCCTGTCCCAAATGATAGACAGCGCCAGCCATCGAAGCCGTGCGGGAAAAACACTTCAAGCTTTTAGTTCAAACTTTATTCGATCCCCTCAATCAATGCCGCATATGTTGGCTGCGTTAAGCTTCTATCTTGATACCCCTAAACAAATAATTCTCAGTGGCGACAGGTTTGCTTCCACTACAAAAGCAATGCTCAATGAAATTTACCGACACTATTTACCTAATAAAGTAATTCTTTTAGCTGACGGTGCAGAAGGGCAGGATTTCCTTAATCAGAAGCTCGTAATTTTAAAAGCGATTAATCCTGTAGAAGGTGAAACGACGGCCTTTGTCTGTGAAAATTACACATGCGATTTACCAACAACTGAGTTGGCAACATTGACTCGTTTATTAAAAAGATCGCGATAAGATAGAAACACTATTTCTCGCCAAATCCTATTAAAGATTTACGAAGCGAGGGCACCATATCTTTAAGCATCGTCCCCAGCGATCTGACGCGTGATAATCCCGTTCGGTAACGTCGTGACTTTAAAAAAGAGCAACGAATATTTTTAAATTCTCCAGCTTTCAATAATATCTTCAACTCTTTTATCGTGAACTCCCTGTTATGCCTATCGGGGTAAAATGCCCGGTTCTTATATAAAATGGGGTCAGCATGTAAATAATGTGCTTCGTAGTCATAAGTAATATTTTTTCCCCTGAGTATACGGGATCTATTTCTAAAGCTAACCACATTAGGCACATCCAATTCAATAATACCTCCTGGCTTTAAGACCCGGTGCATCTCCTTTATCGCGTCTAGGTGTGAATGGGAAAAATGTTCAAGGACCTGACAGCACACTACGCCATCAAAATAATTTTCGGGGTAAGGGATCGGATCCACCTCAACATTACACTGTTGGAATGAAATATCTTTATTCAAAAATATGCCTGGAAATTTCTCCCTGTTGTCGACGATATCGATCGCGAAACACTTGTGACCAAGTTCATGTAACAGTGATAGGAGCAATCCGGGTCCGGGTCCTACATCCAAAATTTTTTCCTGGTTCCTGAATTCAAAAGCTATCGAACTAAAGCGGTCAATACTGCCACGGAAATTGCCTTCCTGATCTGTATTATTCAGATCATAAAGGGCGCCACTTTCTCTTATTTTTAAAGCAAGTTGAAAAATTCCTCGTCTATCTAAGCTTTGTGAATCACGTAATTTCATATTACTTAGATAAGTAACAAATACCTAAGCTGTATTTATGCTATGCGTCTTATTCCGCAACTCAGTTCTTGGCGGGACGATATATTGCGGCTAGAATAACACCCGCTAATATTAATTCAAGTACGCCGCCCACTAACCAGGAGACAAGGAGATTCGTGGGCAGGGGTTGAACTGCAAACTGAATAAATACGGGAGCAGTCATTAATAGACCTATTAAAAAACCATAACGTGCACCCTCTCCCAACCCCTTCTTTTCATAGCCGTGAAGAAAGATTAAGCAAAAAAATACGGCCAAAATGAGCTGTCCAAATACACGCCAAAATAAAAAAAACAAAATCTCTTCATCATCCCTCCATAAAGATGAAGTATCTTCATAGAGGTTTTTAATAACAAAATCATGCATAACCCAATCAAATAGGAAAATAAATGCGAATACACTTACACATGACAAAATAAATTTTTCTTTATTCATGATATTTATCCTTTCTTAATTTCTACAATAAATTAATTAGAAGAGCTCTAAATCTAGAGCTAAAGTATGATTTGTCACCAAAAATTATTCCTTCTGAATTAATTAGACTAATTACTGAATTCTATAGTATCTTTGTCAAAGAGGGGTAAGAACTTGAACTTATGAGGAGCAGGAATTATTCATCTTTTTTACCTCGTAAAATATAATTGTCTCCCCGAAGGCTTGGGATCCACCTGCCCTTTTCGATAAGCGATATGACCTGAGACAATAGTGGTATCAATTGATGATTTGAATTTAAAACCGGAAAACGGGGACCACCCGCATTTGTAGAGAATATTTTCATCACTAACGGTATATGTTTTATTCATATCAATCAGTACTAAATCGGCCCAATACCCTTCGCGAATAAATCCTCTATCTTCCAGTTGAAAAAGTCTCGCTACCGCATGACTCGCTTTCTCCACGATCAGCTCGAGGGGAAAAAGCCCCGCGTGATAGTGTTCAAGTAAAGAGATCAGTGCATGCTGACCTAATGGCATGCCGGAAGGCGCATTAAAATAAGAACGCTTTTTTTCTTCAAGCGCGTGGGGAGCGTGATCCGTGGCAATAACATCAATCTTGTTATCAATGACCGCCTGGCGTATGGCATCCCGATCACTTCGAGTTTTAATTGCGGGATTACATTTTATAAGTGACCCCTTTTTTTCATAGTCGGAATCGTCAAAGAATAAATGATGGACACAAGCTTCAGCAGTAATATTTTTTTCTTCAAGTTGATGATCAGAAAACAAGGCAAGCTCATCTGCCGTAGTAATATGCAATACATGTAACTTCGTGCCGTGCCGACGTGCCAGTTCAATGGCAAAAGAGGATGAATTAAAGCAGGCCTCGACATTTCGAATTAAAGGATGACAAAAAAATGGAATATCTTCGCCATATTTCTGGAGATAGATTTTTTCGTTATCTTTGATCATGGAATTATCTTCACAATGGGTAGCAATTATAATCGGTGCATGGGCAAAGATCCTGTCCAGAGATTCGGGATTATCGACAAGTAAGCTCCCGGTCGAAGATCCCATAAAGATTTTTATACCGCAGGTTTCTCGTGAATTTACGTTTTTTATTTCTTCAAGATTATCGTCGGTCGCGCCCAGGTAGAATGCATAGTTAGCGAATGAATGCTGAGACGCTATTTTAAGTTTTTCGACAATACGCTCACGGTCCACGGTTGGCGGATTCGTATTTGGCATTTCCATGTAGCTCGTAATCCCACCCGCGACAACCGCACGTGATTCCGAATATATATTACCTATATGAGGGGATCCGGGTTCGCGGAAATGTACTTGGTCGTCAATCATGCCTGGTAAAAGGAATCGTCCTTCGGCATCAATAATTTGATCCGCTGATTGAGATGCCAAGTCCGTCCCCACCCGTGCGATACGCCCTTCTTTTATAAAAATATCCCTATATTGAATCGTCCCTTCATTAACACAATTAGCATTTAATATTAAAATGCTTTTCATCAACTCCCCCCGATTAGTTTTGATAGATAATCACGTGAATGTATCACTTCCTCGGGCGCAAGGCGCGGACTTAACTCAATGACCAAAACATGTTCTGGTCTAAAATATTTTTTCACCATTTCAAAATCAACGGTGCCTGTACCCAATGCCTGATTGTCCCAGCCTTTCGCAGTGACATCTTTCAGATGGAAGCCGAGCAGATGTTGGTGAGTCTGTTCCAGAAATTGGGCATGATCGATGATTCCCATCTGCTCTTTAAGCTTGGCGTGCCCAGTGTCATGCCATGTACCAATCGCACCACTATCGATAAAACTCTCAACAAAATTCATGTTATCTTCGTCAGAGTGGTGTTTCCATAAAACCTTCCCGATTTTCAACTCCAAAACTGATTCCTTTTTCTTTTGCCAATGGAATCACTTCTGCCAGGCATTGACGGACACGATCCATGACAACAACAGCTTTTCGCCGAGCTTTAACGAGGTATTTCTCCACTAGACGACGATAGCGTTCATCACTGTTTATGGTTATGGAATCTCTACCAGCTCGCAGACGGTTGATCGTCCTTTCCGGATCGGTCCAAAAAAAAGAGATACTGCCAAAATGGGCAACGATACGGTCGGCGCCGACACGTGAAGTAAAATCAATGGTTCGTGAAGTTTGGCGCACCCACAATTGCCTCTCTTTACGTTCAGGAGATGAAGGTTGATATAGATTGGGTGCGGCGTGACTGATACCGGTAGGCAGGGGGCAGAAGTTATGGACGTAAGAAACTTTCATTAATTTTTCGTCGAGCGCGCGCAGCAATCCGGGAATAAGAGAAATACGCACCCCGTGACTTAAATCGACATATTCGAATCCGAGGTCGACCATTGCCTTTATCATCTCATAGCCGTCGATGTGACGCTGTGAACACCAACAGGTGGAGAGAGCTATCTTGGGCTTTAACATATTCCCATAAGTAAAGAACTAGAGAGTAAGGACATCACCTAAGAAAAGTTTTTCCACATCATGGATTCTACAGGGTGAGAAGATCTAACGGCGTACTTTGATGAAGCTTTGGAATTGTACGGAATCTCTACTTTTCCTTTGATCTCGAAATATATAAGTTGTCCAACCGGCATTCCAAAATAGATTTTTACTGGTTGGTGGACGGATATTTCCAAAGTCCAGTGATTGCAAAAACCGACATCGCCTTTACCCGCGGTGGCATGAATATCGATTCCAAGCCTACCAATACTGGATTTACCCTCCAAAAACGGGACACAGTTATGAGTTTCAGTGTATTCAGCTGTAACCCCAAGATAAGTACGATTCGGCTCAAGAATAATTCCCTCCTGAGGAATAACAATTTGATTCACCTTATTATGCTTTTTCGCATCGAGCACATCATCTTCATAAACGGCCAGGATATTTCCTAAATGCACATCATAACTGTTGGTTCCAAGGTTAACGCGGTCGAAAGGTTCAATAACAATTTCCCCCTTTTCTAATGCTCTAAGAATTTCACTATCCGTTAATATCATAATTATAAATTAGAACCATTCTGTAATGTAGATCGGTGATTCATCGAACGAATCATCTAATGGTATTATTTTAAAAATGAACACTATTAATTTCGAACCGATGAGTAATAGTTTTTAATAACCGACCTTAATATTTTAATGATAACTGATCAATTTTTTTAATATAAGTCTGCTGTGAAAGCGTTCATGTCCTTCAGGCTTCTCTTACTACCTTTTTACCCACGACCCTTAGGAAAAGAAAAGCTGTGATTGGAAATAGTATAAAAAAAGTCCAATTGGAAGCACCAAGGCCTACAAATATATACCCGAGAATAGAGGCGATAATCATCGTCGTTAAAGCATAGGGGAGTTGGGTTGCCACATGGTCGAGGTGATCGCACGCTGATGAAAATGAAGAGAGGATCGTGGTATCACTAATTGGGCTACAATGATCGCCAAAAATGGCCCCATCGAGAACAGCAGCGGCAGCGAGAAAAAATAAAACATTGCCACTATGAGCAGAAGATTCCATCGAATAAATCAAGGGCAAGATTACTGGGATGAGGATACCCATTGTCGCCCAGCTAGAGCCCGTGGAAAATGAAATGACTCCGGCGAGAACGAAAGTGCATAGCGGAAGTAACCATAGTGGTAATCGGTCATCTAATAGCGAAATAAGGTAAGTATCCGTACCGAGAGTCTGACCAATTGTTTTCATCGCCCAAGCCATAACGATTATAAATATTGCCAACCGCAAAGTTTTAATGGACTTGAAAAACGCCTGTAAAGATTCCTTAATCGTGAGAATGTTTTGACACCGAGCAAGAGCAATTGCGATAACGCCTCCGGCAGCGGATGACCAGAAGAGTACGCTTATCGTTCCCTCACCTGATTGCGCAGCCGCAGCAATAAATCGATCCCACTCACTTAATAAAAAAAGGGAATAATTCTCCCCCGTGGCGAGTAATTGGTTACGCCCCACAACCAAGACGCCAATAAAGATGCCACCTATGACTACAAACAGCGGTAGAGCAGCATTAATCCAACGACGGGGGACTTCAGGAGCCGGTTCATTATCAAATCCGTCACGTGTTAAAAGATGTGCATCATCGTCCAGTAACTTGCCTTCAACTGCCGCTCTATTTTCAGCTCGATACATGGGACCATAATCACGCTCCATAAGCGAATTTAGTAAAATAAAAATTAAAGTTCCCCAACAATAGAACCGCAAAGGGATGAGTTTGAGAAAAATTGTATAGCCACCAACGTCCATTCCAAGATCACGCGCAGTTTCTCCCAACAGCCAAACTTCAAAGCCAATCCATGTAGATATGAGCGCTAATCCTGCTACCGGAGCAGTAGTAGAGTCCACTATATAGGCGAGTTTTTCACGAGATATTCTCCATTTATCGGTCAACTTACGCATCGTTGAACCGACGACGATAGTGTTTGAGTAATCGTCAAAAAAAATAACCAGGCCGGCCAGCATCGTCGTTATCTTAGTCGAACGCCTGCTTTTTGCGAAACGTGAAAATATCGCAACCAGGCCATCGATACCGCCGCTTTTATAGGTAACATGAATCAAACCGACAAGAGCGAAGAGGAAGCCGAAAATATAAATGTTAAACTGCGTTGTAAGATTAGTCCATATGAACTGGTCCACCGCTGAAGGAATAGCCACCCATGGTAACGGCCCAAAGGCCAGAAAAGCTCCAATTAAAAAAGCGCTCGTCAAAGCCCAAACCAAGGTCCGAAAAAAAATGGCCACACTAACAGCGAGCAGAGGAGGTAAAATAGATGTCCAGTGCCCGACAATCTTATCCTCGAGCGACGCGGGCGAATTTGTCGGTAAATTGGCAAATACTCCACATATGATAATACCACTTAATGCAAAGTATACCCAGTGCTTAAGCTTTCGCCAGTAGGGCTCTGATTCTTTCATACAGAATGGTAGCCACACATTTTAATTAAATCTGAGAAGTAAAAAGATAACCTATACTTAAGTAATAAAAAAAAGCATCTCATTTTTTAATATACTTCTTATTAAATTTTAAACATGCAAATTAATCATCCTTATTTAACCCGGTAATTATTCGAGCGCCTCGTTTATAATTAATGTAGGAATAAAACCACTGTAATAAAACAGCCAATTTATTGCGAAATCCGATCAAAAAAATCAGATGGATAAATAACCAGGATAGCCATGCGAACAGACCACTGATCTCTAAGCGGCCAATCTTTGCCACAGCAGCTGAACGTCCTATCGTTGCCATTGAACCTTTATCCCAATAGACAAAAGGTACGCGTGGGGGTTACCTGCCGGCGCTTTCAGTTCACGTTTCAGCACCCTTTGCCACGTAGTTGCCCATTTGCATCGCTGCGGGGGAAACTCCCGGGACCGACCTCCCCTTAGCATCGACCAATGCCGCAATGTCCCCCACCGCAAAGACATTAGGGCACCCAGGCAGAGTCAAATCAACACATACCTTTATTCGCCCGGATTTATCCTTATCAACATTAAGTTCTCGCGAAATTCGATTGGCACAAACACCCGCACTCCAGATTATATTCTCAGCCTCAATAATTTCATTTTCCAGTATCACTTTTCCCTTCTTAATATCATTTACTTCAGCTCCCGTCCGAATCTCAACACCAAGTTTTTCAAGCTGTTCTCTCCCTCTCGCTGCAAGTCTTTCAGGGAAACTTAATAAAATACGGGGCGCGGCTTCGATAAGAATGATTCTTGCCTTCGATGGATCGATATGACGAAAGTCTTTTTTGAAAACATGGCGTACGAGTTCCGCAAACGCACCCGCTAACTCCACGCCCGTCGGGCCTCCGCCAATGACTACAATCGTCATTAGGCGTTCTCGGATAGCTGCATTGCCTGCGTATTCTGCTTTCTCAAATGCAAGAAGTACGCGATGACGAATGCGCGTTGCATCATCAAGGGTCTTCAGTCCATGTGAATATACAGACCAGCGGTCGTTCCCAAAGTAATTCGTCTGTGCGCCAAGCGCAATAATGAGATAATCATATATGAGCTCGGTATCGCTCTCTCGCAGTCGAACCTTCCTCTTATTTAAGTCAATTGCCAGAACTTCATCTAAAATTATCGATATGTCCTTTCTTCCCGAAAGGATCTGCCGAACGGGTTGTGCAATTTCAGGGGCAGACAATCCTGCAGATGCTACCTGATAAAGGAGCGGTTGAAAAAGGTGATGATTTTGACGATCGATGACAATGATCTCAGCTTCTTCATAAGAAAATTTTTTGCAGAATTCTAGACCGCCAAATCCGGCACCTAAAACAATCACCCGCCTCCCCTTTTTCGGCCCTGCTTTATCCTTCATCTCTGATCAATTTATTACCGACCTAATATGAAAAACGCATTCAATTTCCTAGACAGGTCTCACCTCTACCTAAGCACATATAAAAAAACAGGGGCATTGTTTTCCAACAATGCCCCTGTTTAGGTTTAATTAAATCTACAAACTATTGGTTAGAAGCCAATTCTTACACCACCTTTAAAGGTACGGGCCTCAAGAAATGACTGATTTCTTTCTACTGCATCGACGTCAAACAAGTTATGTATGTTGAACATCAGAGTGAGGTCGTAGTCCTTATAGTCGATGTTATAGCGCGCGAACATATTGGTTACATACATTTCATCGGAGAAACGACCCCGTGGTACGTCCGGCAGATTCGTGAATCCGCTACGGTCTACCTCTGCCATATATGTAACACCCATTCCAACGGCGAATCCATCCAAGGGACCTTCATTGAAGCTGTATCGTGAGAGAAAGCTCAACTGAGTTCCTGGGGCACCACCTAATTGGCCACCTTCACGAGCAGGATTGGTCTCGTCACTGACGAGTTCTGTTGAGAGGAATGAGAAGGAGAAGAAGTTCTGCCAGTTATCCCATGGCGAATAAATAATATCTCCGTCAAACCCACTCGAGTTTTCAATCCCGGAAAGGAAGGTACGCTCACCTGCACGATTACCGGTAATAGGATCAAAGATCGTTACCTGACGTGGAATATTCGACCGGTCAATATCAAAGTATGACATCGAACCAGAGAGTCTTCCATCCCAGATATCGAACTTTATACCAAACTCAGTTCCACTACCAATCTGTGGATCAAGAGCATTGGCATCCTGTCCAGTACCATTATCAGCGAGAGATTCACTCCAGCTAAAGAAGATACCAAATCCGGGCCATACGTCATAGACTGCACCAGCTTGGAAAGTTTCATCCTGTACTTCAGGATTTTGAATCTTGTCCGTACGGGCACCCCAGAGCGCATGTAATCTACCGTCCAAAGCAGTAATCTGATCAGTGAAGAACCAAGCATCGAAACCAAAACCACCGCCTACATTATGTAGTCGGTCAATCGTGGCTGCTTTTGCAGGAGCATCACCTTTCTGCCATCCAATGCGTCTTTCCTCAGTTCCGTCTGCACCAGCATCATTAAGAAACGGGTTCGCGGGATCGTAAGGAATTACGTTATCGGTAAGATATCCGAACTGCGATACAAACTTCGACGTTCTACGTCTGGAGTCAAAACCGATCACAATGTTGTGATCCATATTCCCGAAATTCGTTTTGAATTGCAGGTCATGACGATGATGGGTGTGGTCTTCTTCCTCAACCGTGAAACGAGTTCCAATTTCCTGGAAACCATCGAATTCACCACCGCGTATAAGACCGCGAGGCTGTCTTATGAATACATCTCTTTCGCGCTGTCTGTTCATGACAACATAGCGATAGTTGATATTTTCACTGAAGGAGTAGTCGAACTTTATGACGTTGAAGTCATGAGTATTGTCAAACCAGTCATCCGGACCTCTCCAGGCAACATTTTCTCTTCCACCACCATATTCACGCCATGGGTACTGATTGCCGAATTCGTCGGATACCCAGAAGGGTAATCCCTGACTAGGAGTCCAGTCACGGTCATGGCGTTCCCATTCGAACTGAATCGTAGCTTTATCGGTCAATCTCCATTGGATTGCACCATAGGTGAATACAATTTCGAGTTGTTCAAACAGCTCGTCGGAATGACTGTAGGTGAAAGCGCCCGTAAAACGATACGCAATTCTATCACCGATGGCATCCAGGGGGCCGGTCACATCAAGAACCGCAC
>Ga0114993_10003688_pt1 | contig 15719 bp, 20 predicted proteins | sample ArcticOcean_MG_C_FD_87042 | JGI IMG/M metagenome (GOLD analysis project Ga0114993, IMG submission 87042) | Marine microbial communities from western Arctic Ocean - ArcticOcean_MG_CB2_150 | ecosystem: Environmental > Aquatic > Marine > Oceanic | place: Arctic Ocean: Canada Basin | collected...
ATCAGTTCAGAAAGTTGCTTAGTTTTTCCTTCTGGCAGTTCTGTAATTCCGCCAATCAAACTGTCGGTCATAACGCCTTTGGTTGCAAGTACTTTGGCGGCCATCAATGAAGTTTTTCCAGCCATACAGACCAGTAATGGCTTACTGTCACCTTTCAGTTCTTTGCTAAGTGATTCTGGAATTTGCTGTGTTGTCAGTAGTTCCTGCGCAGTTCTTGCGTCTGGCACACAAATCTTGCTTTTATCCACACCTAGAGATTTTGCAATTAGCTCTATTCCAGGTTCTTGTGGAGTATACTGAGCATGAATCCAAATTACTTTGTCATAACCGCTTTTGTTTGCCTCCTGTAGGGAAACCTGCATGGGACCTTCCTGCCCAATCGTTGCAAGATTCTTTTTGTATTTCTCAATTCCGTCACAAATCATTGCAACAAATTTTCCTCCACCTTCAGCACTTGCCTTCTGCAAGATTGCGTAAAGTTCGAGTGCGCTGCTTTCGCCCATATCGTGGCCTTTTTCTACAAAGAACTTTAGGAGTAGTTTTGCCTTCTCCCAATCCATTTCTTGCTGTTCAGCATATATCTCAGGATCGTATAATGTCAGGCCATCAGCATTTGTTTTTGTCCTAATTCCTGCAACGTCTTGGTTGGCTGGAGGAAATATGACGTATACTGATTTTTTTCTATATTTTTCAGAGATATATTTACTCAAACCACCAGATGTTCCACCAGTACCAAATGTACAAAAAATGCTAAAGTTTTCTAGCGAGTCTCCGTTTTCATGTAGTTGCTGGTCAATCTCAGCTGCGGTAATGGTTCTATGCGCCTCAATGTTGAGTTGGTTATCATACTGTGCTGGACAGAAGAAACCATATTTCTTGGCAAGAAACTTTGCCAAGTTTATGATATCTTGTTTAGCTAAAAGTGATTCTATCTCAGAAATTTCTTTGTCAAAAATGTCAGTGTCAAATCCAAAATTAGATAATTGTGAACGGACGTTAGCGGCAGTTGCCTTTGCAACCATAAGATCTTGTTTGCCTTCCATTCCTGGTGCAGGGCAAATATCCATGTCAAGATCCATGGTGCGTATGTTTCCGTTTCTTAATTCCTCAAACACTCCTTCCTGTAACTTTCTTGAAACAAGCGCAATTACATTTAGTCCAATTTTTGATAATAATCCAAGTGCGATTCCAAAATTGCCTGATGTGGCTTCTATCACTGTCTGACCACTCTTGAGTTTTCCTGTAACAATGGCATCGTGTATGATGTTGGCTGCAGGCCTAACTTTGATCGAACCGGTTAGTAGGGTAGAATCCATTTTGCCTAAAACCTTTAGGTCTACGTTGTCAAGGTCCAGTTTGAAAACGGTTTTTGCACATTCCTTGAAATCTGCAGTCATATCAACAAGTGGTGTTACGTTGATAACCTTCGTCTCGCTTCCTTCCTCTAGATGTGGAACTTTACTCCATACTTCCTGTTCAAAGCGCTCAAGCAGAGCGTTGTCAGTTCCTTCATACATGTGATCAAAGAGATCAGAGGATCAATTTAGACCTTACACGATTTTTATTGCTATTTTGTATGTAAAACTCATGGATTTCATGCTTGAGGAGGAACTGATTGATCTCTATACTTTCTGCTTGCAAAATCCAGATTCCCCGGAAGTAGAACAAAAAAAGGCACGAATCACTAAAGTTGGTAAGGAAGTCTTTGATGACGGTGGAGTTGATGCCTTGGAAAATTTCTATTTTGCAATCTCAAATAGGATTCAGGGTGAGATAGAGAAGGACATAGCGCATTTTCGTCCATTATGGAATGGTCTTTCTGACGAATGGAAATATTAGCCAGATTAAAAGCAAGCAAGTTTTTAGAATACATAATGTTGAAAGAACTTTTGTCGGACATAATCAGTGTTGATGATGTTTTATTGGTGGTAAAATCAAACGGTGCCACCAGCGAGATGAGAAGTAATTCCCTAAGTATAAGACAAAAAGATCAATGGATAACAATAGGAGATAACGACGGTCCATGCCACATGCACGTTAACCCGTACATGATTAAACATGCAGAGTTTGTGATGGAGGAAAAACCAGAACGTACAAGCTTCAGTGTCAGGTTTTTCGATAACAATGATGAAAGAGTTCTTGGATGTTTCTTTACAAAAATGTATGATGAAAATAAAAATCTCAAGTTAGAACGGAAAAAACTTTACGACAACTTGTTGGAAAAATATGGTCAGAAAATAGAGATCAAAAGGCTAATGAATTCCTAAGTGTGAATGGATTAAGTTATGGAGTCACAGAGAATTGTAACTTTTCTGCCCAGCGCAACCGAGCTGATTTACAGCTTGGGTGCAGATGACAAACTTTTTGGCGTGACACATGAATGCAACTATCCAAGTGGTGCAAAAACCAAACCACGAGTTATCAGTTCCGTCTTTGATCCAGCTTCAATGTCAAGCAAACAAATTGATAACAAAATCTGCCAGTTGATGACTGACGGCAAGGAAATTTACAATCTAAACAAAGAAAACCTCCTAAACGCAGAACCTGATTTGATCATTTCGCAGAACATTTGTGAGGTATGCTCTGCACATACAGAACATGTCAAAATGGCTGTGGATATGTTAGAAAAAAAGCCGGAGGTTTACATAATGGATCCTCATGACGTTGATGAGATTTTAGTGAGCATCAGGGACATCTCAAAGATGATTGGTAAGGAAAAAGAAGGCAACGAACTGGTCAATTCACTATCAAATAGATTAGAATGTGTCAAGTGCAAAACGTTTGAAGAAAGACCAAAGGTAGTTGCAATAGAATGGGTAGATCCATTTTTCACTTCTGGTCATTGGATTCCTGAGATGGTTGAGGCTGCAGGTGGAGAAAATCTCATAAGTACAGAAAAAATGCCATCAAGAAAAATGAAGTTGAAAGAGATTCAAGAGGCAAACCCTGACATTATTGTAATGATGCCATGTGGTTTTGATGTCAAGCGAACAATATTTGAATACAATAACGTGTTGGCAGGAAACCCAGATTGGAATGAACTGAAGGCTGTTAAGGAGAATAATGTTTACGCGGTTGATGCAAACTCATATTTCAGCAAACCAAGCCTTCGAACTATAACCGGAATTGAAGTACTAGCTAAAATTATTCATCCAGATATTTTTGGTGACTTGCAGTTACCAGAAAATTCATTTGCAAAAATCTAATCTTGCTATCCTTGCTCAAATACTCGGTATTCGCCAATTATTGAACCGCATTTACCACATGTGTACTGACCTCTCTCCTTCAGAATTAATCCATCTGCAACTGATTCGTTGGGACTTTCTTCTATCTGAATTTTAGGTGAGCCGTCAAACTCAGACTCGCATTTCTTACAAAAATATCTCTGCATCTTTTGCTCCTCAAGCTTACCAATTGGTGCAAGGAAACATTTGCCTACACCAAGGTCTGCCTTTTTTGCTTGTTCATCTGTAATGTCTGCAAAAATATGACCGCCGGATCCATGAAGTTCTAGTTCAACCAAATCAAATTGATACATTTTCTAAACAATAAAAAGAATTGTTTTGTGGATCTAATGGCTGTGTCCACAACCACAAGAATGTCCTTCTTCATGGCCTTCTTGTGATGCTGTTTCTTTACACTTTCCGCACTTTGGAGAATCGTCAGGACTAAAAAATCCAACTCCGCATACGATACATGTCATTTTTCCCATGCGAAAACTAACTAATGCCCTTATTTATGAAGATGGATTGTTAATGTAACCTTCCATGAGTGAAGTTTTTGTATAATTATTATAAATTACGTGGTACAGTGATCAATGCCTTTAGGTGTAATAGTATATTGAAATTTCTTATTACTAAAAGGAGAAATAATATGACACGAGTATCCATTACTATTTTTTGAAAGTTTAATTTTGTTATGTATATACATGCTGATTGATTCTTCCAAGTTTTCCTTTTCATGCTCGTTAATAGTTCTAACAATATTAGTTACAATTATAGGAATTTTGTGTGCAATTGCAATACTTGATAAATCATGCATATATTTCATAAAAGAAATATGTTTTTCAAGAGATTGTTCTTTTTTTGAATACTCAAATGAAAAAAGATCTGTTACACTGTCAATTATGATTAAAGAATATCTTTCGAGTGGTGTTTTTGATAAACCTTGAATTTGTTGTGCGGTGTTGGTGACACGGTTTACCTTTATTTTATCAAGTAATGATGAGCTGATTTTCCGTAATTGCATCATTTCAACAAGTCTTTCAGGTCTAAATTCACCAGTTGTGTCTTGGAAAAGAACTTCTTTTCCATTATGTAATGCATTAAGGCAAATTTGAAATACTAATTGTGTTTTTCCAGTAGCGCTTTGTCCAGAAATACTAGTAATTAATCCATCCTTAATACCACCATCAAGAAATTTATCAAGTTCTTTTAATCCTGTTTCGATCATATCTTTATTTACAAAAAAACTAAAGGGATTTTCCTAAATAATCGATAGGCAAGGCTTTAATTATAGTAACCAAAGAAAATTCGATTAAGGTATAACAAGTGTCACAAACAATAGCAAAAAGACCATTAACAACTTTACAGAAACATACAAAAAAAGATGTAATTGTTAGATTAAAAAACGATGTTGAGTACAAAGGCAAGATAGATAATGTTGATCCTTATATGAATTTGATTATGACTGATGCAGAAGAACTACGTGACGGAAAAACTGTTGAAAAGTATGGAAGAATAATTTTGCGAGGGAATAATGTATTATTCATCAAATTAGAAGATGAACTTTAATCTGTAATTACAAATGCCAAAAACATACACTTTCTCATCAGAGTCAGTAACTGAAGGACATCCAGATAAGGTCTGTGACCATATTTCCGATGCAATATTAGATGAATTTCTTAGGCAGGACCCAGAATCAAGGGTTGCGGTTGAGACGCTTGTATCAACTGATTTTGTTACAGTTGCTGGAGAGGTCACATCAAAAGGCAAGTTTGACATTGAGAGGGTTGTTAGGGATACAATTGCAGAAATTGGTTATGATAACCCTGCATTGAAATTTGATGCAAAAACCTGTGAGGTTGTTGTAAAAATAGACCCACAAAGCCCGAACATTTCTCAAGGAGTAACAGTATCACAAACACAAGAGGAGCAAGGAGCAGGGGATCAAGGGTTAATGTTTGGTTATGCAACAAACGAAACTGATGAGCTTATGCCATTACCGATATCACTAGCTCACAAGCTTACAAAAAAACTTGCTGATGTTAGAAAATCAAAAGAGTTAGCATGGGTAAGACCAGACGGTAAATCTCAGGTTTCTGTTACATATGTAGATGACAAACCACAAAGAGTTGAAACCGTTGTAATTTCAACTCAACATGATCCTGATATATCAAATGAAGAGATTAGAAAACAGATTATTGATAAAGTAATAAAACCTGTTTGTGGAAATTGGTGGCATGATGATATCGTAATTCACGTAAACCCAACAGGAAAATTTGTAATTGGAGGACCTCATGGTGATGCTGGACTTACTGGCAGAAAAATTATTGTTGATTCTTATGGTGGAATGGGAAGGCATGGCGGTGGAGCATTTTCTGGAAAGGATCCATCAAAGGTAGATAGATCAGCTTGTTACATGTGCAGATACGTCGCAAAAAATCTTGTAGCTGCAGGCCTTGCTGATAGATGTGAAGTACAGATTGCTTATGCTATAGGAGTTTGTCAGCCATTATCATTGATGGTTAACACATTTGAAACAAACAAAATACCTGAAGAGAAGATTGAGAAAATTCTAAACTTACACTTTGATATGAAGCCTGCCTCAATAATTTCTCATCTAGATCTAAAGAGACCCATATACAAAAAAACTGCAGGCTATGGACATTTTGGAAGAAATGAATCAGAATTTACATGGGAAAAGATAGACAAAGCTGAAGATCTAAGAAAGGCTGCTGGATTGTAAAAACTCTGCAACTGTTGTTAATTTAACATTAGATAATTTTTGAAGTTGTTTTACGTCACTTGTATAATCACCAACTAGAATATTTAGTGATTCCAAACTGTAAATGCTTCGTGGATTACATTTTGCTTCATTATATGCGCTTTCTAGATCAGTTTTCTGAATTTTTATCTTAGTGTTTTTAGCAAAAAGCTTCACAAAATCTTCAAAACTTATTTTTTGTGGTCCTGCTAGATCTAAAATCTTTTTCGAAAATTTTTTCTCAAGAATCGCTTCTAGGATAATTTTCGCAACATCCAATACAAATATTGGTTGTAATCTGTATTTGCCTGAACCTGGAATAACAATAATGCCTTTTTTCATCTGCTTGGAAAGAACCTTAGTTAGGTGGTCTGTTTTCCCCATAATGTGAGATGCACGAAATATAGTATAATCTAACCCAGAATTCATTATTTCACGTTCAGCCATATATTTTGAAACAAAATAATCTGATTGATTACTTTTGGAAACGCCAAGACCACTAATAAAAATAATTTTTTTAATACCTGCGTTTTTACATGCTTTAATTACATTTTTTGTCAAATTCAAATTAATTTCTTTAAATGTAGATTCTGGTGATTGTCTTCCTATACCAATTAGATGCACCAAAATATTATAATTTTTTAGTTTGGTTTGGAGTTCTGATTCTAAGAGATTCGTAGATATTATTTTTACTTCAGAAGCATGTTTACGAAAATTTTTCCTAGAAATTCCTAAAACATTGATTTTATTTTTATGAAGAAAATTTCTTAGGTTTTTACCTACAAATCCATTAGCGCCAGTAATTACTATACCCTTAGATGTACTTGACATAAAAAAAATCATACAACAATTGATTTTAAGGATATCATTAGTTATTGATCGTGGATCTTCCAGAAAAACCTGTAGGTAAGTTACGTACTGGATTTACTACTGGTACAAGTGCTACCGCCGCCTCAGTTGCGGCTATTTTATCAATTATTAATCAGAAAAAAACTAAATCGGTTGATGTTTTACTTCCAAAAAAATCTAGGATTAAAATTAATATTAATAACTGTGAATTTGAAAAAAATAAAGCGCGTTGCTCAGTAATTAAAGACGCTGGTGATGATCCTGATGTAACACATGGTGCCGAAATTGTTGTCGACCTTGAGCTCACATCAAAACCAAATTCTATTGAAATCGATGGTGGTGAAGGTGTAGGTCGAGTAACAAAACCTGGAATAGGATTAGAGATTGGCCAAGCTGCAATTAATCCAACTCCGCAAAAAATGATTACTGAAAATTTAACTGAGGTAGGTAAAGAGGTTTTAGAAAAGAATGGAATCAGGGTAATAATCTCAGTACCAAAGGGTAAGGAGCTTGGACCAAAGACTGATAATCCACGAATTGGAATTGTAAATGGAATATCAATTCTAGGAACAAGTGGAATTGTAATGCCATACTCAACTGCATCATTTGCAGCTGCTATTCGGCAGCAGCTTGATGTTGTACTTTCAATGGGAGATAACACTGTTGTCTTGACAACAGGTGGAAGAAGCGAGGATTTTGCAAGAAATATTTTTGATTTTCCTGAGCATTCGTTTATACAGTTTGGAGATTTTTCTGGATATGCAATTTCACAATGTGCAAAAAAGGGAATAAGTAAAGCGCATGTTGGTGGATTTATTGGAAAATTTGCCAAGATGGCAACTGGTGTAAAACAGACACATGTGAAGGGCTCAAAAGTTGACATGGTTTTTCTTTCGGAATTGGCAAAAAAATGCGATGCTGAAGAAAATATTATTCAAAAAATAAAAAATGCGAATACTGCTAGAAATGTTCAAGAGATTATTCTTGAACATAATGTAGTGGGTTTCTTTGATCTGATTTGTTCAGAAGTTTACAAACAAATGAGGAGCCATTCAGAAAACAAGATCCCCATTGAAATTATTCTGTTTAATTTTGATGAGAATGTTTTGGCACGCTATCCTAAACAGTAAGGAATTTTATTAAACCACTATATAATCAACATATGGAAAGAATAGCAATTTTAGCCATTACAAAAAATGGTATTAAGATCGCAAAAGAACTAAAAGAAAAATTCTCGTCTTGGGAAATGTTTGCGCCATACAAATTCTCTGATGATGATAAGAACGTTAACTGGTATACTGACAGCACATCGACAAAAATTGTAGAACTGTTCAAATCAAACAATGCACTTGTTTGTTTGTTCTCGCTAGGCGCTGTTGTAAGATTAATCTCACCGTACTTGAAAGATAAAAAAACTGATCCTGCAGTTATTGTAATTGATGATAAGGCTCAGTTTGTTATTAGTACACTTTCAGGACATCTAGGTGGAGCAAATCAACTAACAAATGACATTGCAGATCAGCTTAATGCAATGCCTATAATAACAACAGCGGCTGATGTAAACAAAACAATTGCAGTAGATCTTGTTGGAAAAGATTTTGGGTGGGAAATTGATGATGATTCTAACGTAACTAAGATTAGTGCATTTATGGTAAACGAAGAAAAGATTGGTGTGTATCAAAACTGTGGAAGAAAAGATTGGTGGGCAGGTAAGCTACCACCAAATGTTACTATTTATCCTACAATCAATGAATTAAAAAATTCAGATTCTAAGGGATGCCTGATCATAACGGATCAAATAGTTGATAATATTCTATTAGAAAATGCAGTCGTGTATAGACCTCCAAGCTTAGTAGTGGGAGTTGGATTGCACTGGGATACTACAAAGGAAACTATCAAGGATGGTTTGATGAGTTGTATGACTAAATTCAAACTTAGTGAGAAATCAATTGTTAGATTTGTTTCAATTAAGAAAGAAAAAGATGTTGTTGGTCTTGTGGAGCTTGCAAAGGAAATGTCAAAATCTATACAATATTTTGAAAAGGAAGAACTTGCTTCTATTTCTACTCCAAATCCATCAAATACAGTTCAAACATTTGAAGGAACGCCTAGCGTCTCAGAAGCTGCTGCGATAAAATCATCAGAAGGAGAATTAGTTGTTGAGAAACAGAAATTTCCTCCAAATTTGACTATAGCTATAGGGAGAATACAGAATTGAAACGTGGATTAATGTTAATTGATAGAGGTAGTAGGGAAAGGGAAGCTGAAGAGGAACTAGAAATTATTTGTAAGAAAGTTAAGGAAAAAGGAAACTATGATTTTACAGAATTTTGTTTTCTCGAAGTGGTTCCACCGTTCATTGAAGATGGAATGGAGAAATGTCTAAAAAAAGATGTAGATGAGATGACAATTGTACCATATTTTCTCTATCCTGGAAAAAAAGTAAAGATAGCAGTAACAGATGCAATGAAGTACCAAAAAGATACCAAAATAAAATTCCTTGTCACAAAACCAATGACTATGCATAGAACGTTAGTGGAGCTGGTTGACAATAGGATCACTTCAACGTTAAAAGAAAATAATATTCCATTATCAAAAGATAAGATAGACGTGCTAGTAATAGGTCATGGAAGTATGGATCCTAATGCTGGAATCTCAATTAATTACATTGTAAGTGAACTAAGAAAGAACTACAAAAATGTAGATAGATGCTATCTAGAGATTGAAGAACCAAATATTGAACAAGGTATACAAAGTTGCCAAAATAACAACCCAGATGTCTTGGTCATAGTGTTTTATTTTCTGCATGAGGGAGCACATGTTAAGACCGACATTAATAATGATCTGAAACCTGCACTGGAAAAATCAAATCTGAAAAAGGTTTGTGTTACAAAACATCTTGGTGCTGATGAAAAAATGATTGATCTGATTATTGAAAGAGCTAAGGAGGTAGAAAATGCAAACTAGGAAGGGACAATCAATAGAGGATGAAAGCATGGAGATTATTGACAGTGAGATTGGATCTCACCCATATAGCGATATAGAATGGCCGATAGTCAGAAGAATTATTCATGCTACAGCGGATTTTGATTTTGCTGGAAAAAACAAGATAGTTTTTCACGAAAATGCAATAACAAGTGGAATTGATGCCCTAAAAAATGGTTGTAGTATAATTACGGATGTGAATGGTGTGATAGGTGGACTCAACAAGCAAAATCCAAAAGATTTTGGAAATAATATAATATGCAATATTTCTGACTTAGGTCTAGCTGAAAGAGCGAAACGGGAGAACAAAACTAGAGCACAGATGTCCATGCGAATTGTAGCTTCTGATATGAATGGTGGAGTTGTGGTAATAGGTAATGCTCCAACTGCATTACTGGAAGTAATCAAGATGATTCAAGAGAAAGTTACAAAACCTGCATTAGTTATAGGAATTCCAGTAGGATTTGTATCTGCAGTAGAATCAAAAGAAGAATTACAAAAAATTGATATCCCATTCATTACTAATATCGGTAGGAAGGGTGGAAGTTCCTGTGCTGCATCAATTGTTAATGCACTATTCAAATTGTTAAGAGAAAATCAATAGATGTTTGGCAAAAAAAATGGTTTTATCCAAGTGATATTTCATCTCCGTCTTTGATACTATCATACTCGTTAGAAGATAATACGAACAATGGAATATTTGCAAGTGCACAGCCGGATGCTACTGTAAGATCTATTTTCTGACAAGCCATTGCAAGTGGAGCCACATTGTTTGATTTTAGTGAATAAATTGTGTATGCACCTACACTACTCCCAATTCCATGTGGAAAAAGCAAGATAGAACCTTTAATGGATTTACCAGACAGATTATGTTTTTGGTCAGTGATTGATCCTGTTTTTTTATCAATAGTGCCAAGAAAGTTGATTGGTTGGCTAGACTTGAGAACTTTTCCTGTTACACTTCCTTTCACAATTGTTTTTTTAGTCAACTTGTCTCATCCCTCACTATATCTGATAATGATTTTAAGTTCACATCCAAACCGTTTGAGTTTTTTAGATAGTATGCACCCTTAATGCTGTTTGTGGTAACACTGTCCACATCCTTTTTGGTAACTAACGGGGTCAGACATGTACAACAATCAGACATTAACTCACATCCAGCACTTTCAAGTTGGCCTGCATATCCCAGACTTCGTGCCTGTTCCTGGATAGCTCTTGGGCAAAATATCAGACATCTTTTCTTGAATGCTCTTCCTTTTAGCATTGTAGCAAGATCAGTCATCTCCTCCAGTCCAAGCTGTGGACTACCAAGTGTAATCATGTCACCCGACTCTGCAGTGTTTAATTCATCGTAAACTTTCTGCAATTCCTTTTCATCAAAATCTACCTTTTCAGATGCATTACTGTTATCATCCAAAACAAACTTACCGCATGATCCTGATGTTCCCATGCTAGCACACATAGATTTGTTACATCTTTTATCCATATTCTTTACGCCAGAAATTGCAACGGATTTGTCTGCCACCTTTCCAGCAAAATATCCTAACAACCCAAATGTAAGCTCATTAGGTTCTGAAACCTTCATTGCAATTGACATAGTTGGGGAATCGTCCTTTCGTAGATCAGAGTATGGACTTTTACCAGTTATTGCACTTGCCAAAGCAGAGAATGCGCTTTCCTTGTTTGTCTTTAGTTTTCCAATAGAGTTTGCATAAATTGCTGCATTACTTTCGGCAAAGGAGACCTGAGTACCTTCTCTTGGCATATCATAGATCTCATAAGGAATACAAGAAAATGATGGAATGGCTCCCATCTTTTTGTATGATTCTCTAATGCTTTCCTGTTTTTGTATGAAATTTTCATCAAGGTCAAACTTTTCTACGCTGTCCTTGTCATAGCCCATTGGGTTTACTGTAGTTCTTACCCTAAACTTTGCATCTTTACTTATTGTTGCTAGAAATTCCTCGCCGGCATCGCCAATCGTGTTATAGTTTACGCCGGAGACATGCGCCCAGTGAATAGGTACAAGTTTTTCAGCGTCGGTTGCTTCGCCAGTAGCTGATAAAATTCTGTATGCTATTTGCAGCGCTTCGCCATGTTCTCCGTTTAGAGATTTCTCTTCATCCTTTGTTAATTCCAATAATTACGATTTGGCTTTTCTCTATAATAGTGATTACGAACGTGGTGTGCCACATCCACCACAAAACTTTGCGGTTGGCTTTAGTGGTTTTCCACAATTGTTACAAGACGAAGATATTTGTCTTGTCTCTGCCGGTTTTGGACTAGGTCTTTGACCTTGTCTTGCTAGGTAGTTACTCTCATAATCATCCAGATCTTGTCTGGCTGGTTTTGGTGTTGATGTTCCACTTGATCCTCTCCTTACAACAAAGATAATTCCAATAATTGCGGCGCCTATTGCGGCTGCTCCACCTGCAATATAGAGCAGTGGAATTGAAGTTCCGGATGATTTGTCAAGCTGACACACTCCGTTAACCATTACTGTTCCTTCTCCACATCCATCACTAGATTCTTGAGGTGTAAGCTGACAAACACCATCTACCAGAACTGTTCCTGTTCCACATCCATCAGCTGCAAACACACCTGGAGTCATTACAATTCCAATTAGGAGAATTCCTAAACAAATGGGTATAATCATTGTTTTATGCATACTCATTACACAGTATTTTAGCTATCGCTTTGCCCCACAGTTAGTACAAAATAGATCCTTTGTAGTGATCTTGGATCCACACTTTGTGCATTTGTTTGATTCGGATTTCTTTACTTTCTGACTCTCAGCTTCTGGAGATCTATAATATCGTGAAACTACTTCCTTCTCTGCTTTCGGACTCTCTGCAGTTTTTTCAGCTGGAGCGGTTGACTCTGCTTTCGGACTCTCTGCAGTTTTTTCAGATGAAATAGTTGGCTTTTTGTTTCCAACAAACCTGCAAACCTTGACTCCAGTAATTGGAGATGTGCCCTTGACTGCCCACTTGCCGTTTTTCATCTTTACGGCCCTTGGGTTCTGAATCTTTACCTTCTTTTTTGCCCTGACGTCGTAGGCTTCCCAAGTAACATTTGTTTCTGATTCAATAAAATGCTTTTTTTCATATTCTTCTAATTCTGGAATTTTTTTTGTAAAATTGTCCCGTGCAGTTTCTATAGTTGCACTTTCACCTATATCACCATCAGTGGTAAAGGCGAAGCCTTCAGATGCTTGTTTCTTTCCTGATCCAGCATCCTGCTTTGTTTCAGGTTCTGGAGTAAATTCAGGTACATCCACAGATGGTGGTTGACTTGGTTCAGGCTTTGGTGTGCCACAAGTGGTGCAAAACTTTTCATCGGCAGAAATTGTAGAACCGCAATTTTCACAAAACAGATCAGGTTTATCTGAAATAGATACAGTTCTTGCTTGATAGATTCTATCTTTCAGATGAGTCTTCACCAAATCTTGTAGAAACTCTTGATCAGATATGTAGAGTTCCTTGCCTATCTCAAGACTTTCTCTTATGTGTGTAAGTCGATACTTATCTCCCCTACCAAGCGCAATTAACATCTCTACTTGTTCAATTTTAGATAGCAATAATTTACATTTTATTCGCTGAAAATTAAACTTATAACAAAAAATCATCCGAATCTGTATGTAATGAAGAGAATTCTTGATGGGATGCAAAAAACTATGATGGCTGTCAAGCCACCCAGATACACAGCTCTAGAGGGGTTACATCAGGCTGAAACTGCCAGCCCTTTCAAAATACTGATTGGAACTGTACTTTCCGCAAGAACAAGGGATGAGAATACTACCAAGGCAGTAACAAAACTCTTCAAAGTGTATGGTACTCCCCAGAAACTAGCAAAGGCAAAGGTAAAAGATGTTGAAAAGATGATAAAATCAGTTGGATTCTATCACGTAAAATCTAGACGTATAATCGAGGTTGCAAATATTATTCTCTCCAAGTATCATGGAAAGGTTCCCGCAGACATAGACAAATTAGTTGAAATGCCAGGAGTTGGTAGAAAAACAGCAAACTGTGTTCTTGTATATGCCTTTGAAAAGCCAGCAATACCAGTTGATACTCATGTTCACCGAATATCTAACAGGCTTGGTTTGGTAAACACAAAAACACCTGAAGAAACAGAGATGGAGTTGAGAGAGAAAGTTCCTAAAAAATACTGGTTGCCAATAAACAATACTTTTGTCATGTATGGTCAGAACATCTGTAAGCCGATCTCACCAATGTGTAATGTATGTAAAATTAGAAACAGCTGTGATTATTTTAAAAATATATCTAATAATTGATTTTCGTAATTCTTACGTTACTTCCCTTTGATTCAAGAAAGTGACCAAGAAAATTTTTTAGTTGTTCACTTATTCTAAATCCAGCCGCATTTTCCATCATACCTGAATTTTCTATGACGGAAACCATCTCTGCGCTTAATTCAAGATTGAAAAATGTCCAACCAGCTTTTACAAATGGTTCTTTAATCTCAAAACCATCTTTTACTTTACAATTATTTTCAAGTTCTTCCATTGCTTTTTTCACCAGAGTTAACTCATCACCATATCTCCTTGTGCTTAGCTGGAATAATGGTTTCATCTAGATACTAACGTTTTTTTTGTTTAGCTCTTCTACGATCAGCCTTTTGGTCTGCCCATCTTTTATGTTTATTCTTCTTTCGTAACGCCATGATCTACCAGATTTCTATTGCTTTATGAAGTTTACAAAAAGGTGTTTTGTCTAGAAAACTCCTGCCATTTTTGTTGATGTAGTTAGTGTATCTTCTATTCTCGCGCGTTGTTCTCTTTTCTGAGCGCGTTTGAGTGCTCTATCAGCTGTGCTTTCGCCATATTTATCGCGTAAATATCTCATAAATACAGTTGACACACGGCCGCTATTTTCTGTTCTGTGACAAGTCAACTCTATCTCGCAATCCCAATCATCAGGATTTTCCTCATGTGGTCTAATGTCTCTTACTTTGCCCTCAGAAAGGTGATCTGGGTCGTACCAATTGCTCATGGTTTCTTTAGAAAAAATTGTTAAAGTAGAAAAAAGTCGACAAAGATAGACAAACCAGTCTGTTTTAGTTTTGTTTTTTATGTCATAGAACAATGTCTCCTAATGTCTCCCAAATTCCACTGCTGGAAATTCTAAACTGTAAAGAAAAGAAGTGTGTTGATGCTATCTTAAGATAATTTAGGAGACATTAAGTTGCGTTTGGATATACCGAATCATTGAATTCATTCTCAATGGTTTCTTCCACTTTTCTGAATGTATGCGTTACAGCCGAATAAGATTTTAGTTTCTCTAAAAGATACATAACCTTCTTCTTAGAAACTGAATATTTCACAAATTCCATCGTTTTATCTTGTTGTTCTTCAATTACCATGGTGGATTTTGCTGCTTGGGAAAATCAGAATGGAAATTCTGGTACTAAAACATATTAACTTTTTAAATTACAATCAAGTCTTTCGTAAATTTGTGCATCACAGATGCACTATCCTTCACTATTAGCGAGTCCTCGATGCGAACACCAAATTTTTTTGGTATGTAGATGCCAGGTTCTACCGTGATAGCCATACCTTTCTTCAGCTTTTCTTTGTTTTTGGCAGAAATGTTTGGATTTTCATGTACATCCAAACCAATTCCGTGACCCGTTGAATGAATGAAATGTGGTCCGTAGTTATGTTCCTCTATAATTTTTCTGCATGCGTGGTCTACCGATGCACATGTTTTTTGTGGTTTTACAGATTTCAGTCCAGTCTTTTGTGATTCTTTTACAATTTCATAAACCGTTCTAGATTCCTTAGAGATAGAGCCTAGACCGAATGTCCTAGTTGCGTCTGAAACATATCCCTTGTATCGCAAGGTCAAGTCAACAGTAATCATGTCGCCGTCTGCAAA
>Ga0114993_10003689_pt1 | contig 15717 bp, 11 predicted proteins | sample ArcticOcean_MG_C_FD_87042 | JGI IMG/M metagenome (GOLD analysis project Ga0114993, IMG submission 87042) | Marine microbial communities from western Arctic Ocean - ArcticOcean_MG_CB2_150 | ecosystem: Environmental > Aquatic > Marine > Oceanic | place: Arctic Ocean: Canada Basin | collected...
AATAAAAACAATAATGTACATAACCGAACTTAGTATTAAAAGACCAGTGGTTGCAGCAGTTTTTTCAATGATACTAGTTGTTTTTGGTTTATTTGTTTTTTCTAAATTACCTGTTAGAGAATTACCTTCGGGCCTTCAGCCACCAGTTGTGCAAGTTCAAGTAGATTATCAAGGTTCTAGTGCAGAAGTTATTTCTAGTGAAATTACAGAAATTATAGAAGATGTAATTGGAGGAGCAGAAGGCATAAAGAATATAGACTCAAAATCAGAAAATGGCAGAAGTACAATTAAAATTGAATTTGAAACTAGTATAGATTTAGATGCCGCCGCAAATGATATAAGAGATAGAGTGTCAAGAGTCTCTGATAATTTGCCTGCCGATTCAAAACCTCCTGAAATACTAAAACAAAGTGCTGGTTTTACAACTAGTATGTGGCTTAGTGTCTCAAGTTCTACTTGGACTGATTTAGAAATAGGTGATTATACCAGAAGATACTTGGTTGACAGTTTTTCTAATGTAAAAGGTGTTGGAAGAATTCTTGTTGGCGGCCTAAGAGAATTAAGTGTAAGAGTTTATATTGATCCAATTAAACTAGCGGCAAACGATCTTACAATTCAAGAAGTTGAGCAATCATTAAGAAAAGAAAATATTAGCTTACCAGCAGGAAGTTTAGAAGCAACTAATATAGATTTAACAATTAACCTCGATAAAGCTTACAAAGACTTAACGTCTATAAAACAACTGCCAATTAAAAAAAATAAAAATAGTGTCATACGTCTAGAAAATATTGCTGAAGTTAAATATGGACCCGTTTCAGAAAAGACTCTTTTCAAGTCAATAAGTAAAGTTGGAAAATCTAATGATAAAGTTGTTGGAATTGGAATTTATGCAAAATCAGGTACATCTACAGTCGAACTATCAAAAAAAGTTAAAAAAAGAATAAAAATTGTTCAAAAAACTTTACCTGAGGGACTTAGGTTGAGTGTTTCCTTTGATAGAGCAACTTATATTAATGCCGCTATATCTGAAGTTTACAAAACCTTGGCTATAGCCTTCATTTTAGTTGTAGTAATTATTTATTTATTTTTAGGTAATTTAAAAGCTGTAATTGTCCCAGCAGTAGCTTTACCTGTAAGTTTAATTAGTTCCTTTTTAGGACTTTGGTTATTTGGTTTATCTATTAATATTTTTGTGCTTTTAAGTTTTATACTTGCAATTGGAATAATAACTGATGATAGCGTTATTATGACTGATGCAATTTATCATAGGGTTGAAAATGGTGAAACACCATTGGTGGCTGCCTTTAATGGTTCAAAAAGTATTACCTTTGCAATTATTTCTACTACTTTAGTTTTGGTTGCTGTTTTTTTACCTTTGATTTTTATTGAAGGAATATCTGGAACATTATTTAAAGAAACTGCAATTTCTCTGACTTTTGCAATTGTTGTATCTTCTTTTGTTGCCCTAACTCTTTCGCCAATGCTAGGTAGTAAGTTCTTAAAAAAGAATACAAAAAAAACAAAAATTGTTTTAAAATTTCAAAAATATTACAACTTATTTTCGGAATTTTATGCTGAAACTTTAAATTACTGGATAACAAAAAATAAAACTATAGTAGGGTTTATGCTGTCCTTAATCTTTATATCTGTATTACTATTTATTTTTGCACCTAAAGAATTGCTTCCGCAAGAAGATAGAGGTGTTTATTTAGTTATAGGAAAAACTGATGAAGGTAGCTCGTTTCAATACACTTCTGATAAAGCTGAAGAAATAGAAAGAAGACTTACCACTTTAGTCAAAAGTGGCGAGGAATCTTACAAAAGAATGATTATGCGAGTTCCTGGTTTTGGATCAAGTAACTCATATAACAGTTTTATCATTATTGCTTTGCTTGATGATTGGAATGATAGAAGTGAAAGTTCTGTTACAATTATGAGAAAAGCTATTGGGAAAATTGTAACTGTACCACAAGCTTTAGCTTTCCCCATATCTCCACAAAGTATAAGAGTCAGCAGTTATAACAAACCAGTTCAAATGGTATTACTTGGAAAAAGTTATGAACAACTAGAAATATGGCAAAATTTAATAATGAGGGAATTGAGAAAAAATAAGAATTTAGCTGCAATTGAATCTGATTATTCAAAAAATAAACCTGAAATAAAATTAATAATTAACAGAAAAAAAGCTCAAGACTTAGGGGTATCTATTGAATCAATTGGCAAAACTATAGAAACTTTATTTTCAGGAAAAACTGTAACAACATTTAATAAACTAGGTAAAGAATACCCAATAATTCTTCAAGCAGATATCAAAAATAGGAGAAAAAGTGAAAGCTTGAGTAAAATTTTTGTACGTTCTGATTCATCAGGAAAGTTAATATCATTAGCTAATCTTGTTGAATTTGAAGAAGTAGGGTCAGCGAAAATACTAGCAAGATATGACAGACAACGTGCTGTTACAATTAGTGCAAGATTGACTGGTGATTACTCTTTATCTGACGCCTTAAATTATCTTCAAAAAACTGTAGATGAAACTGTGCCCGAAGCAAGAATAGACTGGAAAGGTAAATCTGAAGAACTAAAAGAAACTAGCAATGAATTATTTATTATATTTGCTTTGGCGCTACTAACTGCTTTTCTTGTTATGGCAGCAAATTTTAATAGCTTTATTCATCCAGCTGTAATTATGTTAACTGTACCTTTGAGTGTATTTGGGGGGATAGTTTTTATTTTATTATTTAATACAAGTATAAATATCTTTTCACAAATTGCATTGGTAATTTTAATTGGAATTTCTACCAAAAATTCAATTTTAATAGTTGATTGGGCAAATCAACTAAGAAGAGCTGGGAAAAATATTCAAAGCGCAGCTTTAGAAGCTTGTAAAAGAAGATTTCGTGCAATTATTATGACATCGCTTTCAACTATGATTGCAATGGTTCCTTTATTAATTGGTAATATCGGACCTGGAGCTGGTGAAGGAAGTAGGTTAGCTGTAGGCGCAACAATATTTGGAGGCATGCTGATAAGTACTTTTTTTACCTTATACGTAACACCTGCAATGTATGTTTTTTTAACAAAAAATACCAAACGAATTGATGCTGTTGACCTTCAACTAAATAAAGAGCTTAGAAAATAATATACTTTTTTCTATCTAAAATTTTTTTACACTCTTTCAGTTGACCACGATAAATTTTAGATTGCTCTTCTACTTTTTTTGCAAAAATAATTGATTGTTTATTTGTTATATAAGTTTTCTTTGCATAATTACCCCAGCCTAAATAATAGTTAAGGTATTGCCGATATGAATCATTAAGAGGAATTTTATTAATTTTATTTGTTTTTTTCATATACCAGCCTATGAACATTACACTATCTTTGAAACGTGTTCGTAAGGCTAATTGATTATCAGTTTCATTTTTATAAAGCTCCCATGTTTTGTTAACTGCTTGAGAATACCCAAAGGAAGTTGATGGCCTTTTATAAGGAATAACTTTAAATAATTTTGTTCTTTTGGGTTTCGCCCATCTATTAAAACCTGATTCTTTATTCACAAAAGCTAGAATTATATGAATTGGAGAACCATATACTTCTGAACTTTTTTTTGCATGTTTATACCAAAGGTAGTTTTCACCAAAAATTTTACATGCATTTGATGGATATTTAGGAATAGAGCTACAAGATGCTATTAAAAAAAAAAATATTAAGTAAATTAAATGCTTATTTAAAATCTTCTTTTGCACTAGATATTGCTTTCTCCATTTGGTCTCTAATTTCTGATTCTTCTATTGCTATCGAGGCTGACTGAAAATCTTTTTTTATTTTTCTAAATACATCTTCTTGACCAGCTTCTTCCATGTCAGCTTTTATTATTTCTTTAATATAAATTTCTTTTTCTTCAGGTTTTTTACCTAATTTTAGACATACAAAATCTGATAAATATTTATTGCTACGAGCTTGAATCTTAAATTGCAGTTCTTGATCTATTTCAAACTTTTTTTCAAAACCTTTTTCTCTATCATTAAATTTATTCATAACTTCTTTAAGAATAAATAAATCTTTATTGCGTAATATGCAACCAATACACCTAAAATATTTGCTATTAAATCATATAATTCAAACGATCGATTGGGCACAGCAAAGTGCAAAATCTCAAGTAAAATAGATAAAAAAAGTAGGTAATAAACTAAAACCTTAAAATTTTTTTCTTTCAAATAAACAACAAAACCTAATAAAGAAATATAAAAATAGTATATGAAATGATTAATAGATGTTCCAAAAGGATTTTTAATTAAATTAGGTTGTTTACTGAAATCTTCGTAGATTAAATATCCAGCTAAACTTCCTGGATATAATGAAATAATTATTAATAAAATTACAGAAAAATAAAAAATTAATTTTAGAAATTTATTCACTTTTATAATATATATTAGTTCTAATGATTCGTATTATATTTTTAGTAAAATGCAAAATTTAATTTTAATTCGTCATGGACAAAGCCTATGGAATAAAGAAAAAAGATTCACAGGTTGGGCAGATATTGATTTAACTGAAAAAGGTAAATTAGAAGCTGGAAAGGCTGGACATCTTGTTAAAGATTTAAATGTTGATTTTGATATATGTTTTACTTCTTCATTAAAAAGAGCTCAAAACACATTAAAAATAATTTTAAAAATTTTAAGCAAAAAAAATATCGAAATTGTTAAAGCTGCAGAACTGAATGAAAGACACTATGGAGGTCTTACATCTCTTAATAAAGATGAAACAATTAAAAAATTTGGAGTTAAACAAGTACAGATTTGGAGAAGAAGTTTCGATGCGCACCCTCCCCCGATGGATAAACAACATTATTATAAAGATAAAATTAATTCAAATATATTGAGTGAGTCTTTAAAAGATACCTTTAATCGTGTAGTTCCTTTTTTTAAAAAAAAAATAGAACCACAATTACTAAGAAAAAAAAATGTTTTAGTAACTTTCCATGGTAATAGCTGTCGCGCTTTATTGATGAAAATTTTCAATATTTCAAAAAAAAAAATTATTAAATTAGAAGTGCCTACAGGAAACCCGCTTTTAATTAAATTTGATAATAATTTAAAAATAAAAGAATATAAATATCTAGATCAAAATAGATCAAAAAAAATTATTTAAATTTTCATTCTTTAATAAACTATTATAGACACTTACTGTACTGACGTGCAAAAAGTTAGTTTTACTTTCAATTCCTAATAATTCATTCTGTTTAATTAAATTGTCCCAAATTTCGTTTAAAGAAAAAACTTTTGTAGAAATCTGGGAAAAAACTGCAGGTTTAATTATTTGTAGTCCTGTATAAATATAATTAAATTCTTCTTTATTTGTTTTAGTAATTAAATTATTTTTAAGATTAAAATCTCCTTTAAAAGACTTGTCAAAACTTTTCTCTTTATTAACAACAAGTATAGTACATTTATTTTTTTTGTTTTTCTCAAAATTTTCTTCCATTAACTTTAGCTCTTTAATGTGATTTAAACTCCATAGAGTGTCAGGGTTAATGGTTAGAAATGAATCCTTTTGGAAGAAATCGATAGCATTTAATATGCCTCCACCAGTATTTAAAATTTTATTCTTTTCTTCAATAATATGAATCTTAGTGTTAAAATTTTTTTTTTTTAAATAATCTATAACTTGATTACCTAAGTAGTGAACATTAATAACAACCTCTTTTATTCCAAATTTTTCTAAAAAATTTAAAGTATTAGATAGCAAAGTTTCATTACCAATTTTTAATAAAGGTTTTGGGCATGTAAGAGTTAATGGATTAAGGCGTTTACCAAAACCAGCGGCAAGGATCATTGCTTTTTCAATCATAATTATTGTATTAACTTTAGAAGTGAATTGGCCTTTTATCAACAGCCATTGCTGCTTCTTTTACTGCTTCACTGTGAGTTGGATGGGCATGACACGTTCTAGCAATGTCCTCAGCACTAGCTCCAAATTCTATTGCTAATGTTAATTCTGCAATCATACTTCCCGCTAAAGCATTAATAATAGATACACCCAAAACTTTATCAGATTTTTCGTCCGCAATTATTTTAACAAAACCTTCGGTTTCGTTATTAACTTTTGCTCTCGAATTGGCTAGAAAAGGAAATTTTCCAACTTTATATTTGATTTTTTCTTTTTTTAGCTGTTCTTCAGTTTTGCCAACCATTGCAACCTCTGGCGAAGTATAAATTACTGCTGGTATTGCATCGTAATTAACATGGGCAGACTGACCAGCAATTATTTCTGCCACAGCTATCCCTTCATCTTCAGCTTTGTGTGCAAGCATTGGGCCTTGGTTTATTACATCCCCGATAGCAAAAATATTTTTTATAGATGTTTCAAATTTATTGTTAACTTTAATTTTTTTTTGATTATTTAACTCTATACCTAAATCAGATATGTCTTCATTAATATTAGCTTTTCGACCTACAGCTACTAAAACTTTATCACATTCTATTCTTTCTCTCTTCATACTTTTATTGTTTGTAAAATCTACAATAGCTTTATTTTTTACTGTTCTAACTTCTGTTACTTTGGAATCTAGTTTAAAATTAATCCCTTGTTTTTTAAGAACTTTTATAAACTCTTCTGAAATATCTTTATCCATTCCCGGAATAATATGGTCTAAAAATTCAACTACCGTCACATTTGAGCCCAGTCTTTTCCAAACACTGGAAAGTTCAAGTCCGATATATCCACCACCTATTACAAATAATTCTTTAGGTACTTTATCAAAAGATAATGCGCCTGTAGAGGAAACAATATTTTTTTCATCAATGTTTATTCCTGGTAATGAAGTTGGTAAAGAACCTGTTGCTATAATAATGTTCTTAGTTTTATAATTATTTGCTTCGCCCGTGGCGGTAAGAACTGTTACTGTATCTTCAGATGATATTTTGGCTTTACCCTTTAAATGAGTAATTTTATTTTTTTTTAATAAATATTCAACTCCTTTAGTAAGTGTTAATACTGATTTCTTTTTATTATCCATCATCTTTGATAAGTTTAACTTAACTTCACCAGTTTCAATGCCTAAGTTTTTAAAATCTTTTTGTGCTTTATGGTATAATTCAGATGAATTAAGTAAGCTTTTTGAAGGTATACAACCAACGTTTAAACATGTTCCTCCCAATGTTTTTTTAGACTCTACACACGCAGTTTTAAGTCCTAGTTGAGCCAATCTTATAGCACATACATAACCTCCTGGGCCGGATCCAATTACAATTGCATCAAAATTGTCGTTCATTATTAGATATCTAAAAACAATCTACGTGGTTCCTCAAGGCACTCTTTTATAGTTTTTAAAAAAGAAACTGCTTCCTTGCCATCTATTATTCTGTGATCGTAAGATAAAGCTAGATACATTATAGGTCTTACAACAACATTTTTATCAATAACTACTGCTCTTTCCACAATATTGTGCATACCTAAAATACCTGTTTGTGGTGGATTTAATATTGGCGTAGATAACATTGATCCATAAATTCCACCGTTGCTAATAGTAAAAGTTCCACCTTGAAGATCACTAATTGTAATCTTTCCTTCTCTTGCTTTTTCAGAAAGTAAATAAATATTTTTTTCTATATCGGCAAATGATAATTCGTCCGCTTTTTTAAGAACTGGCACCACTAACCCACGATCTGTTCCAATAGCAATAGAAATATTGTAGTAATTCTTATAAATAATATGGTCCCCTTCTATCTCGGCATTAACTGTTGGAAAGTTTTTTAAAGCTACAATAGATGCTTTTACAAAAAATGACATAAATCCTAATTTTACTGAATACTTTTTTTGAAAATCATCTTTATAATCTTCTTTCATTTCCATAATAGATTGCATGTCTACTTCATTAAAAGTAGTTAGCATTGCTGCTGATTCTTGAGCTTCTTTTAATCTTTTAGCTATAGTTAATCTTAATCTTGTCATTTTTAATTTTTCTTCTGGGCCATGTGTAATTTTTCTTTTAGATGTTCCAGGAGAATTACCCATTAAATCCATTAAATCTCCTTTTAAAACTCTTCCATCTTTTCCTGTTCCCTTTACATCGGTAATGTCAATATTTTTTTCTGCAACCATTTTTCTAACCGATGGAGATAAGTGCTTTTTAGTTTCTGTAGGAGATGGAGGTATGTATTCTTTTTCTTTAAATGTTTCTGATGTTTTTTCTTTTATAGATTCTTCAGCTAAAGTTTCTAAAATCAAAACGCCATTAGAATTTTTTTCTTCTTTTTGTTCTACAAGTGTCAAAATTTCATCTTCTTTTATTTTTTCTTTTTTAACTTTTGGTGCATTACTTTTTTTAGGAGGTTCATAAGATTTTTTTTCCTTTTTTATTGGTAAATCATATTCGTTTGTAATATTTTTTTCTTCTGATAAAAGGCCCAATAACGCACCAACTTCTACTGTTTCACCTTCTTTAGCTTTTATAGAAGATAAAGTTCCTGATAGAGGTGACGGAACTTCTACGTTCACTTTATCTGTTTCTAATTCTACTAATGGTTCGTCTGAATCTACTTGTTCGCCTACTTTTTTGAGCCATTTAGATACAGTTGCTTCTGTTATAGATTCTCCAAGAGAAGGTACTAAAATTTGATTCGACATATCTAGCTAAGTACCTTTTCTATTATTTCTTTTTGCTGTGCAAGGTGTTTTTTTAGATATCCTGTAGCAGGAGATGCTGCAGATTTCCTACCAATATAATTAACTTGTCTATTACCAGCTTTTATATAATCTAATGTCCATTGAATATAATTTCTTGCACTATTCCATGCCCCCATATTTTGTGGCTCTTCTTGACACCAGTAAAATTTGGCATTTTTTTTAAATCTTTTCAACTCTTGTGCGAGAGTTTTGACTGGAAAAGGATACAGTTGCTCTATTCTAATGAAAAAAACATTATTTTTTTTTATTTTTTCTCTCTCTATCAATAAATCAAAATAAATTTTTCCTGAACAAATGACTACTTTTTTTATTTCACTATCTTTTTTAAGTTTAATAAAACCATTTTCTTTAAAATCTGCATGATCATTAAGCATTCTATGAAATGTATTTTTATTACTAAAATCTTCTATATTTGAAACACAATTTTTATTTCTCAATAAGGATTTTGGTGTCATAATTATTAGTGGCTTTCTAAAATCTCTGTGTATTTGTCTTCTTAATGCATGAAAATAATTTGCTGGAGTTGTACAATTCATTACTTGAATATTTTCTTGAGCACATAATTGTAAAAATCTTTCTAATCTTGCTGACGAATGTTCGGGTCCTTGACCTTCATAACCATGAGGCAATAACATTACCATTCCATTAGCTCTTAACCATTTTCTTTCTCCAGGAGCAATAAATTGATCTATAACAACTTGAGCTCCATTGGCGAAATCACCAAACTGAGCTTCCCAAACAACTAGTGTAGTAGGCTCTGATAAAGCATAACCGTACTCAAAACCAAGAACGGCTAACTCTGAAAGCAAACTGTCTATCACCTCATATCTTTTTTGCTTTTCTGAAATATTATTAAGAGGAGTAAAATAAGTGCTATCATTTTGATCTCTAAGAACAGAATGTCTTTGACTAAATGTTCCTCGTCCGGAATCTTGACCAGAAAGTCTAACCGGATAACCTTCAACCAACAAGGTTGCAAAAGCTAACTGTTCAGCAGTAGACCAGTCAAAACCTTTCCCTGTTAAAAACATTTTTTTTTTATTTTCCAAAATTTTTTTTATTGTAGGATGTATATTAAAATTTTTGGGAATAGTGGTTAGCTTATTACCAATTTTCCTTATTTTATCTAACGATACTCCTGTGTTTCCTCTTTTATCTTTTCCTTTTTCTGGCCTAAATCTTGACCAAACTCCTTCATACCATTCTAACTTTGGTTTATATTCTTTTGCGGTTTTAAACTGTTCTTCCAACAAATTTTTAAAATTTAATTTCATTTCTTTAAATTCATTATCAGAAATTGAACCTTCCTGAATTAAATTTTTTGCATAAACATTTAACGTTGTTGGGTGACTTTTAATTTTCTTGTACATGACTGGTTGAGTAAACGAAGGTTCGTCTCCTTCATTATGGCCAAATCTTCTGTAACAAATCATGTCAATTACAATGTCTCTATTAAATTTTTGTCTAAAATCCATTGCTATTCTTGCGCAATGCACAACTGCTTCAGGATCATCTCCATTAACATGTAAAATTGGGGCTTCTACCATCTTAGCTAAGTCTGACGGATATGGTGAAGATCTTGCAAATTTTGGGTTTGTGGTAAAACCAATTTGATTGTTAACTATAATGTGTATTGTTCCGCCTGTATTGTGCCCTGGCAAACCTGAAAGCGCAAAACATTCCGCAACAACACCCTGTCCTGCAAATGCAGCATCTCCATGAAGTAAAATTGGAATTACTTTTTGTCTTTTCCTATCGTTGTGAAAAAATTGTTTTGCACGGGATTGTCCTAAAACAACTGGATTAACAGCTTCAAGATGAGAAGGATTGTCTGATAGTGAAATATGTACCAAATTTCCATCGAATTCCCTATTTGATGATGCTCCTAAATGATATTTAACATCTCCTGTGGAGTCTGCGCTTGAAAATTCAAATTCTCCAGCAAACTCATTGAACATTCTTTTGTAAGATTTTTGTAATAAGTTTGCTAATACATTTAATCTACCTCTATGAGGCATTCCAATCTTGATTTCTTTTACTCCTAACTGCCCTCCACGTTTAATTATTTGTTCTAAAGCAGGAATCAATGACTCTCCCCCATCTATTCCAAATCTTTTTGTTCCTACAAATTTTACTGCTAGGAATTTTTCAAAACCTTCGGCTTGTATAAGTTTATTTAAAATAGCTTTCTTTCCATTTTGAGTAAAACTTATTTGATGTTCTTTTTTTTCCATTCTTTCTCTTAACCATATTTTTTCGGTAGGATCTGAAATATGCATATACTCAATACCAATAGATGAACAATAAGTTTTTTTAAGAAATGAAAGCATTTCATTAACTGAAGCGTAGTCTCGGTCTAAATAACCATTTAAGTAAATTTTTTTGTTATAATCTTCTTTTTTAAAACCATGATCATCTGGATGTAACTCATGAAGATATTTTCTTTCCATCATTCCTAGAGGGTCAAGGTTTGCTATAAGATGACCTCTGATTCTATACGCTCTAATTAAAGCAATAGCTTTTACTGATTGCTCTTTTTCTTTTTCATGTTTTCCTATTGAATTAGAGATGTCTATAATATGATTTTTTATTTTATTTTCTAAATTTTTTTTTGTTGTATTAACTTTTAAATTATTATTTTTTTTGGGAGCCCAGCTTGGTCCATTTATTTCTTTTCTTACAGTTTCTTGATCATCATCTAGACCATCAAAAAAATCTCTCCAACTTTCAGGTATTAACTCAGGATTTTTTAAATATTTAAAATAAAGCTCCTCAATAAAAGGGCTATTACCACCCTGTAAAAAAGAAGTTTTTTCAAAAACATTTTTATTTTTTTCTGAAGACATATCTAATTAAAATAAACAAACCTATTATAAAATTGATAAAATTATCTTTCAAGTTTGTCTTTCATAGTTTTTCCTATTTCAGCAGGTGATTCTGCTATAAAAATGCCACATGATTTCATTTTTTCTATTTTATTTTCTGCGCCTCCTTTTCCTCCTGAAATAATTGCTCCCGCATGCCCCATTCTTCTTCCAGGTGGTGCTGTTATACCAGCGATAAAACCAACTATTGGTTTTATAATTTTAACAGATTTCACAAATTCTGCAGCCTCTTCTTCCGAAGATCCTCCAATTTCTCCTATCATTATAATAGATTCTGTTTCCGGATCTTTTAAAAAAAGCTCTAAACAGTCTATAAAGTTAGTTCCATTAATTGGATCCCCTCCAATACCTATGACCGTGGATTGACCTAGACCATTTTCTGAAGTTTGCGCCACAGCTTCATATGTAAGAGTGCCCGATCTAGATATAATTCCACAAGAACCTTTTTTATGAATGTTGCCAGGCATAATACCAATTTTGCACTCATCTGGAGTTATAATTCCAGGGCAATTTGGTCCAATCAATCGGGATTTTGATTTAATCAATTTGTCTTTAACTTTAATCATGTCCAAAACTGGTATGCCTTCAGTAATGCAGACAATCAAAGGAACTTGATTTTCGATAGCTTCAATAATCGCAGAAGCCGCAAACTTTGCTGGAACGTATATCATCGTAGCATCAGCTTTAGTTTTTTTTATAGCATCTTCTACAGTATCAAAAACAGGTTTTCCTAAATGTATCTGGCCTCCTTTATTTGGAGTAACTCCTCCTACTAAATTAGTTCCATAAGCAATAGCTTGTTCAGAGTGAAATGTTCCATGAGAACCGGTAAAACCTTGGCAGATTACTTTTGTATCTTTATTAATTAAAACAGACATTTTATTTTGTAACCTCAATTACTTTTTTGGCGGCATCAGATAAATTTTCCGCTGATATAATTTCTAAATTTGATTTTTTTAAAATTTCTTTACCTAACTTCACATTAGTTCCTGCTAATCTAATTACTAACGGTACTTGTAAATTGGTTTCTTTGGCAGCATCTACTACTCCTTGAGCTAAAATATCACACCTCATAATTCCACCAAAAATATTAATTAAAATTCCTTTAACATTTTTGTCAGATAATAAAATCTTAAATGCTGCTGAAACTTTCTCTTTTGATGCTCCACCACCCACATCAAGAAAGTTTGCTGGCTCAGAGCCATACAATTTAATAATATCCATTGTTGCCATTGCAAGCCCAGCTCCATTTACCATGCAACCAATTTTACCTTCTAACTTAATATACGATAAGCCATGCTTGCTTGCTTCAGTTTCGTTTGGATCCTCTTCATTTGGATCTCTTAAAGATAATATATCTGGATGACGGTAAAGAGCATTATCATCGAAATTAATTTTAGCATCTAAACACAATAAATCTCCTTTTGTTGTTAAGACTAATGGATTAATCTCTATAAGATTAGCATCTTTTTCGATTAATATTTTATATATAGCCTGAATGAGTTGAGAGGCGTCCTTAAATAACTTCGTAGGAATTTTAAAAGGCTCTATTATTTTTTTAATAAGTGCCTCATCAACATTTTTTGATAAGTTCATTTTAACAGTAATTATTTTTTCAGGATTATTTTTGGATACATCTTCAATATCCATCCCACCTTCTGAGCTTGAAATAAAAGCTATTTTTGAGCTAGATCTATCAACTAAACATGATAAATAGAACTCTTTTTCAATTTCGCAAGTTTCCTCAATATACAATCTTTTAACTTCTCTTCCTTTGGCTCCTGTTTGAGGAGTAATTAAATTTTTACCAAGTAACTTTTGTGCCTCATTTTTTAATTCTTTAGTACTGCTAACTATTTTTATTCCACCAGCTTTTCCCCTTCCGCCAGCATGGATTTGAGCTTTTAAAACAATCTTTTTTGTTTTGATTAATGCAATTTTTTTATCTATTTCATCTAATAAAATTACTGAAAAACCATTTGGAATATTAATCCTAAACTTTTTTAAAATTTCTTTTGCTTGATGCTCGTGAATATTCATTTCAATACAAACCTTTTAATAACAATCTTTTAATTCATAACTATTTAATAAATCAGATATTCTAGTCTCAGAAACACAATTTCTATCCAGATACGTATATATAGTTGAATTTCTTATAGGTAACACTGTATAAATTACTTCAATGTTATTTTTTTTAATAAGATTTATATTAAATTTTTATAACTGTTATAAAATTTATTATCCTTTAGAGGGTAAGCTGATCCATCTGAAGGATACCACCTACTTGGGGAATAAATTTTTTTATCTAAAATTGCTGAAAAAAAGGAATAATTAGTTAATAACATTATTTTTCTATCATCATTTTTTAAGTGAAATTTTATATCTTTAACTAATTCAATTTCTGTATTAGAATTTATTTTATAATCCGGAGTTATCCATTTTAAACCTAAAAATTTTCTATCAATCTCATTAGCTTTTGCAGATAATTCAAAATCTACTGAATTTAATTCATGAAATTTTCTATTTTCATTAAACCTGATGTGATATTTAATAGTAGCAAAAAAACAAACCGAAATTAAAAATAAATAAAAAAATTTACTTTTTTTAATTTTTAACAAATTAAAATATATGTGTGAAAATGCAAACAAAATGGGAATTAAAAAGAAAATAAATGTTTGATTTTTTGTTAATACTTGATGCCAAATTAAGGAAAATGTGAATAATATAATTACTAAAAAATAGTAAAAAAAATTATCTTTATAATATTTTTTTTCTAATATAATTTTTTTAAGATTTATAAAAAATAAAGGCAAAAGCGCAATATAAATAAATTTAAAGTTTCCAAAGATTCCTCTAAACGTAAAAACTAAATCTTTTATTCTTTCAGATCCTATACTTTGTGGGTAAAAAAAATATTGCTCTAGAAAAGAAGATAAATTAATTCCAACAATTTTTCCAAAAATTAGTATAAAAGATATTAATAAAAAAAAACTTAAAAAAGAATATTTAAACCAATAATATTTATTTTTTAAAGTTGAAAAAATTACTAAAACTAAAAATACTGATATGATTACATATGTTGCTGGTACTTGTTTTGATAAAAATGAAAAAACAAGCAAAATAGGTAGCATAATCCAATGCCAATTTTTTTCATTTTTAATACCCAAAATTAAACAATAAATTGCCAACAAAGAGAAAAAGGCAGAATGATGATCTGGAAAAGGAGTTCCGCTACTTGGATAAGCAAGTATAGAAAAAAAAATAGTGTAAAAAAAACTATAGTATAAATCTAGTTTAAATTCTCGTAATACTAAATATGTTGATAAAGATAAAATAAAATTAAATATTGATGCATGAAAAATATAGCTCTGCCAATTAATGCCAAAAAAATAAAAAAATATAGCTTGAAAATAATCAATAACAGGTCCTGATACTGCCCAGTAATCTTTAAAAGGATGTTCTCCTAATAAAATTTTATATCCGGTATCAAAATGTGCAAAACTATCAATGGGGAAAATACCTTTATTACCATAATATTGATTTATTAATAGAGAAAATAAGAAAATAAAGAAAATTACAATTTTCTCTTTATGAATTAAAATGTTATTTTTCATTAAAGAAATATATTAAATAAAATTAAACTTTAATAAACAGTTAAAAATACTAGTTAGCTAAATCTTTATCAATTTTAGCTGCAGCTTCAAATAAATCTCTAACAGCCTTTATTGATAAATCAAAATTTTTCTTTTCTTCATCGGTTAAATACAGCTCAATTATTTTTTCTATTCCACCATTTCCAATTATTACAGGAACGCCTGCATATGTGTTTTTAACACCGTATTCACCATTTAGATAAGCTGCGCACGGTAAAATTTTCTTTAAATCTTTGATATAGGACTCGGCCATCTCAATACCAGATGCTGCTGGGGCATAAAATGCAGAACCTTTTTCTAAAAATTTAACTATTTCAGCGCCTCCCTTGCGAGTTCTATCAACTATTAAGTCTAATTTTTCTTTTTTTATTACCTGATTTAGAGGCATACCATTTACTTTGGTATGGCCTGGCATAGGCACCATCGTATCTCCGTGACCCCCTAATACTAGGGTTTCTATATTTTTAGATGGAACATTCAGTTCTTGTGAC
>Ga0114993_10003693_pt1 | contig 15711 bp, 23 predicted proteins | sample ArcticOcean_MG_C_FD_87042 | JGI IMG/M metagenome (GOLD analysis project Ga0114993, IMG submission 87042) | Marine microbial communities from western Arctic Ocean - ArcticOcean_MG_CB2_150 | ecosystem: Environmental > Aquatic > Marine > Oceanic | place: Arctic Ocean: Canada Basin | collected...
AAAGAGAGGTCAGTTGAAACCCTCCTAAGGGAGGGTTATCTTCCATAACATAATAGTTGATCTTCTTTTGGAATAAAATGATTGGTATACTACTCAAAAAGGGTAGTCTTCTATTTCGAAGCCAATTATGGTCTTAAAAGCAACTGTCGAGATCCCGGAATTCAACGATACGCTCGTTGCCTATAATCACGTGTTGCGTCGGGCCAGGCCCGAGATACTTCAAATAAATGTCGGCAAGATTTGCAATCTTACTTGCATCCACTGTCATGTAAATGCTGGACCGGGCCGAAAAGAAATGATGACCCGGCAGACCGTAGACAAGATTCTAGGGTGGCTGGATCCGATCGAGATTCCTATCGTGGATCTCACCGGTGGAGCACCGGAGATGATCCCCGATTTTAAATATCTGATCTTAGAACTAAAGAAGCAGAAGCATTTCAGGCACGTGATTGATCGCTGTAATCTCACGATACTTAACGAGCCCGGATATGAGGATCTAGCTGAATTTCTTGCTGAACATAAAGTTGAGATAGTCGCCTCAATGCCCTGTTATACTCCGGCCAACGTTGAAGAACAGCGGGGTGAGGGCGTCTTTGACAGCAGTATAACCGCTTTACAACGGCTCAACGCATTAGGTTACGGAATCGACCCTCAATTACCCCTCCACCTGGTATATAATCCCGTTGGTATATCACTACCGCCCGATCAAAGTGAATTGGAAGCTGATTATAAACGAGAACTTAAGAAGAGCTTTGGCATTGATTTCAACAATCTTTACACCATTACCAATTTACCCATTGCACGTTTCCTCTCGTATCTCAGGAGTAACTCTAAATATGAGGAATACATGAATCTATTGGTTGAGAGTTTCAATCCGCAGGCTGTAGAGGGACTGATGTGCCGCAATACAATTAGTGTCGGCTGGGAGGGTGACGTTTTCGACTGCGACTTTAATCAAATGATCAATCTGCCTATGGTTGGACATAATCATAAATTTATTTGGGATGTCGATTTTCAGTCACTTGAGGGTTTACCCATTCAAACAGGGAATCACTGTTATGGGTGTACCGCCGGAGCTGGTTCAAGTTGCACAGGATCTATAAGTTAAAGTATTGAAATTAAAATAATTATATTAAAAACTTAAATATATAATGAAGATAGAAGAACCCCAAATAGATTTGCATGAAAACGCGCGTGAATATTACGGCAAGCAACTGAAGACAAATGAAGACCTCAAATCCAGTGCCTGCTGTAGTATCGACTCTATCTCACCTTACCATCGGCAGTATCTGGAAAAAATTGACGATGAGATAATGGAAAAATTTTACGGTTGCGGTTCACCTATTCCTCCTGCTCTCAAGGGGAAAACTGTTCTTGATCTTGGTTGCGGCAGTGGGCGGGATAGCTATTTGCTCTCCCAGCTCGTGGGGGAAAAGGGATTTGTCATTGGGGTAGATATGACGGATGAGCAACTGGATGTGGCGCAAAGTCATCGAGAGGGTCAAATGGCTCGATTTGGTTATCGTGAGGCGAATATCGATTTTCGGAAAGGGTATATTGAAGATCTTACATCAGTAGGGATTGATGATAATTCAATCGATGTTGTTACCTCTAATTGTGTGATTAATCTTTCCCCCGATAAAAAGACCGTATTTTCAGAGATCTTTCGGGTGCTTAAACCTGGGGGTGAGCTCTATTTTTCCGATGTCTATACTTCACGCCGACTGCCTGAAAACTTAAAAAACGACCCTCTGCTTCACGGTGAATGCCTGGGGGGAGCGCTTTATATTGAAGACTTCAGACGCATTCTCCGGGATTTGGGTTGCCTCGATTATCGTATGGTTAGTGGCAGGAAACTTACAATCGACGATCCCGGTATTCGAGCGAAAATTGGAAACATCGAATTCTTCTCCCATACAATTCGAGCATTCAAATTAAACACCTTAGAGGATATCTGTGAAGACTATGGCCAGGTTGTAAGCTATCTCGGCAACTTGGAAGAATCACCGCACGCATTCGAATTGGATGACCACCATGTTTTTGAAACGGGTAAACTTATTCCCGTTTGTGGAAACACAACTTCCATGGTTCAGGAAACGCGGTATTCGAAATATTTTAAAGTTGGCGGTGATCGATCCATTCACTTTGGTGAATTTCCCTGTGGCCCTTCAGATTCAAATACTGATCAAGGAAACATTACTGACAGCGGCAGTTGCTGTTAAAAGGGAAAATCATTTTACCCATCTCTAGTTGTTCTCTTTTGATCGGTACTGTGCAGGCCTGTTTTCGGTCTCGGCTTTAAAAGTTTTTCAAAATACTTAAGACGAGCCGTTTAATCCCAACTCCGGGGCGACTGTTTTCATTCCATCGATTACATTTTGAATATGCTGACCGATCTCGATACCGAGTTCTTCGGTCCCGAGTATAATATCCTCTCGATGTATGGTGCGCGCAAATGATTTATCCTTCATTTTCTTTTTCACCGATTTGACGCTGAGCGAGTGGAGGGAACGATCCGGCCGTACCAGCGTTGTCGCGACAATTAAACCGCACAGTTCATCAGATGCAAATAACACTTTGGCCAATTTTGTTTTCCGTTCAACTCCTGAATAAGTGGCATGCCCAAGGATAGCTTCAATAATTAAATCCGTGTAGCCTAAATCTTCGAGGATTTTACAACCGACAAAGGGATGACCGTCTTTATCTAAATTCGGGTATTGCTCGTAATCAAAATCATGAAGCAATCCCGTGATACCCCATAGCTCTCCATCTTCACTGAAGTGCTGCGCATACCAGCGCATGGCCGCCTCGACTGCTAAGGCGTGTTTTATGAGACTTTCGCTTTTTGTGTGTTCGGCGAGAAGGGCAAATGCTTCGTCACGTGTTTTCATGGATAGCGAATAGAAATTAGCTAAGGTTTATTTAAACCTGAACTGCGCACAACTACAGCGGGGCGGTGTGAACATCACCCTATTCCATATGAGAGTTGAATGCAGCTAGGTGGATGGATCTGCCCGGCTGAGCATTAAGGCGCAGTCCAGATAACGTCACCTTTCTTGTCGTAGAGCGTCAATTGGTGAATGTCCTTTACCTGCCAGAGCGAGGTGCGGGTAACATAATTTTCATCTTTAAAGGTGAGGGTAGAGCCGTCTTTAAACTGACCCAAACTGGTACTCACACGCCCACTTTCGTCATAAAAAGCCAGTTCCGCTCCCTCTCCCTACTGTAGAAGAGAGACGCGAATATTACCCTCACTATGCACGAGGTGAATGCGCTCCGCCTCCAATGTTTTGAAATTCAGTTCTCCTACACGTAGGGTATAGAGCGAACCAAAAAGTACGACTGCACCAAAGATTACAATTAAGACAGAACTTATAATCAACCACTGGATATAGTTCTCTAGTTTTCTAATTCGTAATTCAAGATTTTGGGTTTCCATAACTGATTCTTATATTTTTGATGTGATATGAAAATAGAATTCTCTATAAGTTTATTATCCGCGATCAATTATTGGTCATAGACGACAAACGTATCGTCAGCTTTACTGATTGAAATGGACGTAAACCCGACGGTAATGGGAAAGAGGGTGGTGTAAGCTTCCCCCGCCACGGTCCTGGGTACTAATTTCATATAGAGGGTTGGATCTGATCCTATAAGATCAGTGAGTATGGCAGACGTTACACCTTCGAGGATAAATTACTGATCCGCAGCTGACGCTATCTGTCTGATATTATTTCTAATCGCCTTTTCTTGTGAAAAGGCCGGACTTTGTTGAAGGCCGGTATCGCCAATGCGGCCAAAAGACCGATGATGACGACAACTATCATAATTCCAACGAGAGTGAACCCTTGAATTACAGATTTATTATTCATAATATTCTCCTTTGTCTTTTTAATATAAAGATAATTGCATAATATATATAAAACAGATTCTAATGTTAATATAATTAATTGCAAATATTTTGCCTTTGGTTAATTTATAAATTTTTAACAAAGTATAGCTATCAGCGAACTACGAATATGAAGCGTGTTTATATTGTCGAAGATGATTCAGATAGTGCGGCTCTGGTTAAAGAAATTCTCTCGCTTGATTTTGAGATCGAGCTTTTTTCAAACGGAGGGGATTTATTAGCTTATTTAAATTAACCCGACACTGTCGCGCCGGATCTTTTTCTTTTGGATATCAGTTTGCCGGGTATGGATGGAGTGACACTCTTAAGTAGGATACGCACGGATTATTTATACAGCGATATCCCAGCACTTGCCTTAACTGCACATGCAATGAAAGGTGATGAAGAATCTTTTCTGAAAGCAGGGTTTAATTCTTATATGAGTAAACCCATAATCGATATCGACGCTCTTATCCAAAAGATTAAGAGCATTATCGATGGATAAACTAACACGCTTATAAAGGGGTACGCTGGTAGCAGCTTGTATGCGGCGCTGGTGAGGATTACACCCTTTAGAAGGGAGGGTATAGTGATGTATTCAACGCTAGCGTGTAGATAGTCTGTTCGGCCTAATCCCTGGATAAATCACACACAATCAACAGTGTATGTAATGCGATATTATCCCCCCCGGGGATGTTTCATCACTGGCGCGTGATGAAACAGTAAATAGGGTCAAAGTTTACTGCTAAACTTATGCTTATGAAAAACAGAACTAAAATAGTGATCTCCGCGCGTGACTTTTTTAATCGCGTAAACAATCTCCTCAATTCTTGACCCTTTAATCATATGACCATCCGCTTTTCCCTGCAGGGTGATCTCTATGGTCTTTTGGTCATTTTGTTCTGAATACAACATTATTTTGGATTGTGAAAGATTGGCTTTAATAAAATTTAAAACTTCTTCGCCATCGGCTTCGGGTAAATTAAAATCGAGTATAAAAAGGTCAGGTTCAAGAGCGATGGCATCTTTCATTGCTTGCTGACCATTGTTCGCTGTTCCTATAACTTCGTGCCCAAGAATACATTCTTGAACAATAGTCTTAAGCATTTCGAGAAGATGAATGTTTTCTTCTATGATATAAATTTTTTTCATTAGCAGAGACCTAATATAAGTGTAGCATTCTAATTCATATTGTAATCGATCCAATAAAAAAATGTAACAATTCTCAACAAACCAGAAATGGGTTACATTCTGCGTAAGAAGAGAAAAGAGGGTGATTAATGGGGTTTCAATGTGAAATCAGATTAAGTAAGACTTTAAGTGTTAAGCAATTAGGTCTATCGGAGGGGCGTAAAATTGAAGGCGTAGACGACTTGACGGGTATGATGTATGATGTGCTGGCGCTCCATTTTAAATGTTAAAATTTTGTAAAATTAACACTGTTCACGGTCAGCACTTCGACTGCGATAATTAGGTAGCACAGTAAATTATGGTTAAATCTAAACCTGTATCGCAGAGAAAATAAAAGAATGTTTTCGCTTCATCTTAATCGATAAAGAGGAATCATTATCAGCAAATAAGAGAAGATAATTGATTATGATTAGATACGAAGTCTGAGGATATCGGCGCACAGTTCATCATATTCCTGTGCGCCTCGGGAGCTTCGCGCGAACATGGAGATGGGTTTAGAAGCAAGGTTAGCCTGGTTGAGGGACTCGCTTTTTGAAATGACTGTTTTTAACACACTCCGCTTATGCTTATTTAAAAGTTCCTCGACGATGGCATTCGTGCGGGTGGTCCGGATCTCAAACATTGTGGTCAGGATGCGGTAAGGGACTTCCTCTTCATCACGAAGTTCCCTCGCGGTATTGAGAAGCGTATCGAGGCCCAATACGGCGCCGGCGCCCGGCTGGACGGGAATGAGAAGCAGGTCAGCTGCTACGATCGCGTTGTAAGTAAGGATGCCGAGGATGGGGGGACAATCGATAACGATATGTTCATAATTATTTGAGAGCGGATCCAGCGCATTCGCAAGACGTTCTTCACGACGAATCCGGGTCTCGAGAAGTTCGGCGGTTTCAGTCAGGACAAAAGTAGCTGGGACAATATCAAGCTTGGGAACGTCGGTCGATAAAATGGTACGGGGCGCATGCGAGGGACGGCCCATGAGGAGATCGGTCACGCTCAATTCAGGCTGTTCATCGAGGAAGCAATGGGTGGCATGAGCTTGGGGGTCGAGATCGACGAGGAGAGTATCGTGCCCTCTCTCAGCTAAGCCAGTAGCTAAGTTTATTGTGGTCGTCGTCTTCCCCACGCCGCCCTTGTTATTGGTGACTGCAATAATAATGACCGAATCCTTGGTAAAATTTACAGAATTTCATATTGGGTTTTTACCCCTATCCGTCAAGCCGTCGATACTAATGAATTAGCGGGGAAATGGGATACAGCGGACGGTAATATCGATAAAGGTTGACTCCATAAATGGCCAATGGCTTCAATTACCTGTTATAAGAGGTTTAATCTACTCGAATATGGATAAAAGTATAACAGATTCGGTCAGGCTAAAATTCTTAAAATCGCATGCTTTATTCGGTGGAATCGAAGATGAAGACTTGGTTTTTTTCTATCCTTAATGAAGCAGGAAAATTATTCAGAAGCTGGTGTCATAGTAAATGAGGGTGAAACAGGAGACTGTTTATATTTAATTGTAGAGGGTTCGGTTGAGGTTTTAAAAAATGTTTCCGATTCCTCATCGGAATCAAGGGAGAGAATCGCTACCTTGGGAACAGGAGAAACCTTTGGAGAGATGGCTATCGTTGATTTACAGAAACGATCGGCGACGGTAAAAACTATGGAAGCAACTGCTGTCCTCAAACTCTCGCACAAGGATATATTTAATATCGCCCAAAAAAATAATTATATTTATTCCATCGTAATCATGAATCTGGCGCGTGAAATCAGCCGGCGCCTTCGGGTCATGGATGACCGCTATGCGATTACCCTTTTTTCTCACAAGCATTAATGGTAAATTTTTAACCGTCTTAAAAATGAAAGGACACAGGTGAACTAATGATGGAAAAAGCAATATTTGGAGCAGGTTGTTTCTGGGGAGTAGAAGCAGCGTTTCGCGAAGTAAAAGGAGTTAGCTCAGTTGCGGTCGGGTATGCTGGAGGGGCTTTTGAAAATCCTACTTATGAAGCTGTCTGCAGCGGTCAAACGGGACATGCTGAGGTGGTTGAAATAGATTATAATCCGAATGAAGTTACTTATGAGGAGCTTTTGGAAGTATTATGGAAAATCCACAATCCCACGACGATGAACAGGCAGGGTCCGGATGTAGGCACGCAGTATCGGTCGGCAATATTTTATACGACACCTGAGCAGGAGTCTGCGGCAACCGCATCGAAAGATAAGCTCGAGAAATCCGGGACATTAAATGGTGCAATCGTCACGGAGATTTCCGCCGCTTCCAAATTCTATAAAGCGGAGGAATATCATCAGCAATATTTTGAAAAACATGGTATCAGCCACTGTCGAATAAGCTGAATGGCCAATCTTGCTAAACCTAATCGCGGAACGCTCACAAACGAACAGCTCAATATTTATGACGCGGAAGGTTATCTTGTGCTTCCGCATTTACTCGATGAAAATGATATGGCGGCTGTTATTGCTTCGATGGAAAAGCAAGTCTAATAGATTACAGATGACCTCTATGCGCGGGGGTGTAACGCTTGAAGATTGGCTCACCTCTCGATCCGAGCACGAAAACAAAATATAAATAAATTGATCAGGGTGTCCAAAAGCTATTGCTTTACGACGACTTTAGTCTGATGTTATACCCTCGACCGATGACTAAACTGAGTGTCAATCTAAACAAAGTTGCCCTCTTGCGAAATTCACGCGGGATTGATATTCCCGATGTTGTTAATGAAGGGCGCATCTGTATTGCTGCCGGTGCTCAGGGTCTAACCGTTCATCCTCGACCGGATCAACGGCATACTAAACCTTCAGATGTTTTTGCTTTAGCAAATCTGGTCAATGAGACCCCAAACATAGAATTTAATATCGAGGGCAACCCTTACCCGGAATTTCTGGAGCTTGTCCAAAAGGCGCGGCCTACTCAATGCACGCTCGTTCCCGATGATCCCAATCAGCTCACTTCGGATCATGGGTGGGATATGATTAAGGAAGGTGAACGTCTGATTCCCCTTATTAGGGAACTCCATGATTCAGATATCCGCGTAAGTGTATTTATGGATCCAGTTCTCGATCAAATTGAGAAGGCTTGTGCGATTGGGGCGGATAGAATTGAACTTTACACGCAGCCCTATGATGAGGCTTATGGTGGGGCTGAAGGAGAGAACGTCTTTTCTCAATTTGCCCAGGCTGCTAAACATGCTCAAGGACTCGGTCTTGGAGTTAACGCAGGACATGATCTCAACTTGGATAATCTCGGAAAATTTTTAACCATTCCCAATATTCTTGAAGTCTCTATCGGTCACGCACTGATCGCTGATGCGCTTCATTATGGGTTAGAAACCGCGGTTAAAATGTATTTGAAAATTACCGAAGCAGCGGAAGATGACATTGTTGCTGCTTAAGAAATATGGTTTATTATAAATATCATTCTTAATAGCGAATAATGCCCGAAGTACCCCGTATTGTCCCTGCTCAATTAAATCCTGAAATCGATCCGGAAATTTGGAGTGATGTCAATTTTTTCACGAAGTGGGGGTATCTGCTTGTCGAAAATGCAATTACCGAGGATGAGGTGGGTGTATTGCGCGGAGCGATGGACGATCTTTTCTTAAGGAGAGAAAAGAAGCGTGATAAAAATCATAAAAATAAAAAAGCGAGTAAGAATTTTATCAATGAACAGTTTACTAAGCAGCTCCTGGAGGAAGATGATCGATTCACTTTCCTTTTAGACAATCCGCCGGTAATCAAATATATGAAAGCGATCTTAGGCAATTGTCTGCAGCTTCACAGTGCTACCGCCCGTATTACTCAACCGGGCGATCCGGACCAGGATTGGCATCGGGATGGTCCGTGGCCGATGGACCCTGAAGGGACTCCCTTTGGGAGCATTCCCGGTCAGATTAATTGTCTTTATCATCTCGATGAGCTGACCGACAAGTTAGGACCTACGATGATTGTTCCCGGTAGTCATCGCGTTCCTTTTGCTCCTCCCGTAGGTCATCCTCAATTTCCCGATGAAAAGAAAATATACGCTAAACCCGGTCAGGCGGTTTTAATCAGTGGGTGGCTTTACCATCGCGGCACCGCCAATTCATCGAAGAAAAAGAGAAGGGGTTGCTATATGTGTTACCAGAATGCATGGATGAAATCACGAGAAACTTTTGACGGCCCGCGCATAAAAAAATTACGTGAAAATGGCACACCCGATCAACAATTGCTCCTGGGTGGAGTGACTAATTGGTAGAACATTAATAATTATGGACACAAGATCACTATCTAAAATTTGCGGAATTATTTCAGTTAACCTGGGGTTTCTTATCGGGCTATGTAGTTGTTCTGACACCCCGCCTAATGAGAATAAAGAAGAAATCCCCCTTGTGTCCTCTGCGGAATTTAAAGATGGGGGTGCCTATGGCAGCGTGCTCAGCATCACTGAGGAGTATGGAAATATTAATACTGAATTTATAGAATCAGATTTAAAGATGCTGGGTATAGAGCCCGATTCCTCTTTTCTTTTGAAATATAAAATGAATGTTTTTGAGGTTCATCTCGGTGAAAATTACGATGACGTAGGAGAAGGGGATTGGATTGCAATATGGCGGGATGGCAGACTGCGTATCGCGCGCAATTTAGATAATGCCGCCATGAAACTGGGGTGCAAGGAGGGGGATATACTCTTTGTCGGAGCAAAAATTGGTAATGAAGAATGACTTTGAGCGTGTAATAAAAGAGCAACTTTCGGTAGCCATGTACCGGGAGAATCTCGATGACATCCCTCAATTTTCATTACCGCCGGAAGTGAGTGTCAGGCCATACCAGGAAGGTGATGATAAGACATGGTTTAATATCCAATCAACCACAGATCATTACAGTAAATTTACCTCTGAAAGTTTTCAGGAAACATTCGGGACGGATGTCTCCCTATTAAAGGAGCGAGTCAGGTTTTTAACCGATAGTGAGAATAATGCCATTGGGACTACATCGGCATGGTTCTATGATCTGGATGGGCAACATTACGGTCTTATCCATTGGGTTGCGATTATCCCCGAATGGCAGGGCCGAGGATTGGCCAAACCTTTAATGACAACGATCTGCACTCTTTTAAAAGAACTGGGCCATGACAAAGGATTATTGCATACGCAGACGATGCGCTTCCCGGCAATAAAACTGTACTCCCAGCTTGGTTTCGTCCCTTTAGTTAGAAATGAAAAGGAGCAAATCGCGTGGGATATAATCCTTGATAAGATTAAAGCTGATTATCGCTTTATAGAGGCGTAACCCTTGTCTGATCAAAAGGACAGAGTATTAAACCGCATTCCGCGCAGACCATGCGCGTTTTTTTTGCTTTTGACTTAACGCAGTCGACTAAAGCGAATTTAAACAAATTAATCGATGAACTGCGCTCGCGTGATCATGGAGATCGCGTGCGATGGGTGCGTGTAGAGAATTTGCACGTGACACTGCATTTTATTGGGAATGTGTCACCTGATAGCGTACCCAGGCTTCTCCATGCCGTGTCTCAAGAACTTGTGCGCGAACGACCGATTGCCACACAGTTAACAGCATTGCATTTGTTTCCTTCGGAAAAACGTCCACATGTTATTGCCCTGGGGTTAGAATCCGATGAATCTTTAAAGCGACTTGCTGAGGCCGTTAAACGCGGCGTGTCGGCGGTCGGTATGCCTTCTGACAAGCGACCTTTTAAACCGCATCTCACGTTGGGAAGAATCCGGGGTAATATTTTTCCCTCTATCCGTGACATGACTTTCGATGGAAATGCGAAAATAAAGGTACGTGAAGTATTACTGTATCAAAGTGAACTTTATCCTGACGGCCCTTTATATAGAGAAAGGGGAAAGATAATACTCGGCGCGGGTGAGGGATAAAAGTGAAGTTGATAGCTTCGTCTTCGTCAGGCTCTTTGTCACATTTGTCATTGCGAGTAAGGCTAATAGCCGAACGTGGCAATCCAGGCAAATAGTCATTGTCCTTTCGGATACCAGTCTCTGCTCAAAATTTTCATTGGTGATGCGAATACCCATTGAAAATTCAATTTATATAAATCAGGTCGGTGATAGCTCTCCTGAGTGAATCCTTGTGATCAGGGATTGTGATTATGCAACAGATTTTCCCCTGGAATGGAAGATGTCGGATTTAATCCTCGGTAGCTTCGTCGTTTCACTCCTCGCAATGACAATAGAGTGACGAAGACGAAGATTTATTGCTATCCCCAGAATGAAGTCTCTGGGGGATAAATATAACTCTCTTCAAAGCGAAGGCCCTGGGGGCGATCTTCGGCTAATAATAAGGGGCCATCTAAATCTACTACCTTAGCATAGGTTCCTAACAAAGTAGCGGGGGCCATAGCCAGTGATGTACCTACCATGCAGCCAACCATAAGATCAAAGCCCCTATCCTGGGCGGCAAAGGCAAGCTTGCGCGCTTCAGTCAGTCCACCGGTCTTATCGAGTTTGATATTAATCCATTCATATAGCCCTTTAAGTTTATCAATATCTTCACTCGTGTGGCATGATTCATCAGCACAAAGAGGAACGGGATGATCTAATTCTGAAAGGATCGCATCCTCTCCGGCGGGTAATGGTTGTTCAATCATTTCAACACCCAAAGAAGCGAGTTCGGAACTTAGCTTCTTCAATAATTCTGGCGTCCAGCTCTCGTTGGCATCGAGAATTATCCTGGAGTCGGGCGCATTATTGCGGACAGAACGGATCCTCTCCACAATCTGTTGATCATTCAGCTTTATTTTTAAAAGCTTTGCCCCCGCTAGCTTCGCTGCTGATTTCCCCATGGCCTCAGGGGTATCCAGACTAATGGTTACCGCGGTGATAACCGCTTTTGGTGGGTTGAGCTCAGCTAATCGCCAAACGGAATTGTTCAATAACTTTGCTTCCAAATCCCACAGCGCACAATCTACCGCATTTCGCGCCGCGCCCGCCGCCATAACCGACTGCAACGCACTGCGGTCCATACCACTTTTAATCGCCGACTCATGGGATTTAATAAGTGCAATCACTTCATCTACAGTTTCATTGTAACGCGGATAGGGAACGGATTCACCTCGACCGACCTTGCCGTTCTCTCGAATTTCTACGACGATGACATTTGCTTCTGTTTTACTCCCCCTGGCTATCGTAAATGCGCTACGTAACGGCCATATCTCGGCCTCAACGGTTATTTCTCTCGAAGCCATTTAATTCGTTAAATTATTAAGGTTTAATATTATCAACGATCGCGGAAACCCCTGTGCGTACAGGATCCACACAGGGTAAGTTGTGTTCATCGGCCACCTCTTTGAGATAGGCATTCGCAGCTTCAGGAGACATCAGTTTTGTGTTTATGGCAATGCCCACCATTTTAGCCTGCGGGTTTGTAAGTTGGGCCGCTTCGACATTGGAATTAAGGCAGGTGGCGATGTCAGGTAATGGCTGATTAGGCAGGCCGCGCATGTGTTGACGGGTGGGTTCGTGACAAAGGACTAGAGCATCCGGTTGAGATCCGTGTATTAGGGCCATGGTCACTCCGGAAAATGACGGATGGAATAAACTTCCCTGTCCCTCGATAAGATCCCAATGATCTTCATCGTTTGCGGGCGCAATTATTTCTGTTGCCCCCGACATAAAGTCAGCGATGACCGCGTCAACGGATATGCCCTCTCCGGCAATAAATATACCCGTCTGTCCGGTTGCCCGGAATGTCGCTTTCCATCCCCGTTCATGCATTTCCCTCTCGAGAGCGAGAGCGGTATACATTTTGCCAATGGAGCAATCAGTCCCGACAGTAATTAATCGTTTACCCTGACGTTTTTCTCCATTGCCAACGGGTAATTCGCGATCGCAATGGCGAACATCAAAAAGTTTGCGGCCGCATTTATCCGCTACCTCCCGGATTTTAGGTAAATTGTTCAGCCGGGTGTGGAGGCCGGCAGCAATATCCAATCCCAATTCTAAAGCGCGTATGAGGGGAGTTTCCCAGTTATCTGAAATGACACCTCCACGATTGGCGACACCAATTACCAGGGTCTTGACGCCTTTATCCACCGCTTCTTCCAGTGTCAGGTCATCCAAGCCCAAGTCGGCTTGACAACCATTGAGACGCATCTGCCCAAGGCACCAATCCGGGCGCCAGTAGGCGACGCCATCCGCCGTCTTCGCTGCTAATTGGTCATGTGCGTCCCCGAGGAACATTAAGTAGGGGTGTTTTATCATGCGTTATCTCTCTGTAAAAAATTCTATTGTTAAATGAGCGAGCTAGATTCTTTTTCCACCGGGGTCAAATTATTTTCACTGAAGCGGTAAGATGAACCGGTTAATCAATCATTCATTTGATATTAAACTTCGCCACATAATGAAATCGAGACCCAGGTTTATAGTTTGCCAAAGCAAACTAATACTTTAAGTAACTTTAATATAATACAGCATTCCAATACTCTTGTATGATAAATATTATCATTTTCGGCTTAGACGTGGTCTCTCAATATTACTGATTGCAGCAGCTAGTGTTTTCGGTCTTAGCTTGCGTATTTCGGGATCAGAGTCGTCGGCTTTACCGGGCCGTAAGGTAGACAATGATTTAATCAAGGCTGTCGTAACCGGGAAAGCTAAGATTGCACGTTACCTACTCGCTATTGATGCTGATCCTAACATAGAAATCTCCGAGGGGTGGACGGTGCTGATGGAGGCTGCTGACAAGGGCAATAAAACATTGTTTGATAGTTTGCTCTCACGCGGGGCAAATCCCAAGGCTCGCAGGTATGATGGTTTCACCACCTTGATGGCCGCGGCCAGGGGCGGCAATGAATATATATATAAAGCGGTATTACTTGCAGCCGGGTATGAAAGTGTAGTCAGTGCCAGCGGTTATTCGCTACTCATGGCAGCAGCCGTTGGTGGCAACGAGAAAATTTTTAATAAAGTCAGACGCAGAGGGATTAATATCAGAGGTATCGATAATGAAGGTTATACGGTGCTGATGGCCGCCGCTGAAGGCGGTAACGAGGAGATATTTAATTTTGTGGTTGGGTTCGATAAAAATGTTCAACGCGTAGACAACTTGAGCAGAAACTTCGCTTATTATGCCGCACTCGGAGGCAACCTGGAAATATTCCAGTCTGTGATAGCAAGCGGAGCCGATATTCAAGCGAGGACTAAGATCGGAAGCACGGTTCTTTTAGCTGCTGTTAAAGGCCGAAACGCCGCGATTGTTGAAATATGTCTCGAAGCAGGGATCGATAGGGATACCGGTAATGATGAAGGTTCAACCCCTCTCATGTTGGGGATGGAGAGTTTTAATTGGTACCTGGCACGCGTTTTATTGGATGCCGGAGCTGAAATCAACGCGCGCGGCAATACAAGTTACACGGTACTTCATGAACAGGCGAAGTTAGATGATTACGAAGGCGTTAAATTTTTACTGAGTGCAGGAGCGGACCCGAATATATACGATGATGAAGGGAGAACCGCACTTATGCTCGCGGCACGCACCGGCAATTATCGTGTCGTCAGTCGTATGTTGAAGTATGGAGCCGACCCCTCGCTTGAGGATCATGCCGGGTTAAAAGCAAAGGATTATGCCGTCTCTGCAGGTAAAAATAAAATCGCGACGATGCTGGAAAATGAAGAAAAATAAAATCGCGTGTAAAGGGATAATTAAGTGATCGATATAATAGAGTTGCGTCGGCTATAACAACGGTTTAGATCGATTCTGATTACTTGGAATGGGGCCGTAGCTCAGTTGGAAGAGCGCCACAATGGCATTGTGGAAGTCGTCGGTTCGATCCCGATCGGCTCCACCAAACTTTGCAATGCAAAGTTTGCCACGCCGTAGCCCGCTACTGCGGGACGAAGGCTGGCATTTCGGGTACGAAGATTACGATGGGTGCCAATCGCAAGATCGAAAACAAAAGCAGGTGGCTTCGCTCATGGCAGGCCAGCTTTTTCCTGAGACCCGAATTCACTCAAGTCGCGCCGCTTTAGTGGACCCTTATCTTTTAGGTTTTATACGCGTGACGATCCTGACTGTTGGAACAAGCTCCACCACCTCTATTTCTAAAGCAGTAAAGAAGTCTCCGCTGAATTCACTCCGGTTCTCATTGGGGCGTTTTTCCTGCTTAATGTTTATTGGGGATGAGGATTGAATTTCTATCTGCATTTTTGACCATGAAAGAAGATAGAAGTTATCTGTTTGGGTAATTTTTACGATTTCATCCGTGCCCAGATTCCAGGTCAAAGCGATAGGGTGTCTTTTCCCCAGCATAAAATTAATATCATCGCTGATTCTCATTTCCAAATCGTTCCAGATGACATCGCGATACCAGTGCTCTAGATCATTATAACAAGCGGTTGGATTGACGCGGACACTGCCACCCCGGGTATCGAGATTCCGCACCGTAATGGACGCGGGCATTTGCAATGGCGTGTCCTTGAGCTGCAAAATATTATAAATAGAAAAATCGCTACCCGAGATTGTCTCAGGGGACGCTTGTTCGTCGGGAATTCCACCAATAATGAGAACCGGTGATCCGTTATAGACGAACGAGACATGACCGCGCGCGTATGAACTGGCGTTTTTAATTTCAGGCGCGCCGAAAATTGAAACGATCGAAG
>Ga0114993_10003694_pt1 | contig 15711 bp, 14 predicted proteins | sample ArcticOcean_MG_C_FD_87042 | JGI IMG/M metagenome (GOLD analysis project Ga0114993, IMG submission 87042) | Marine microbial communities from western Arctic Ocean - ArcticOcean_MG_CB2_150 | ecosystem: Environmental > Aquatic > Marine > Oceanic | place: Arctic Ocean: Canada Basin | collected...
ACACCAGTTAAATTCGGTATCTCTTTTACCAATACACCGCTCAACCAGGCCGGTGCGCTGTTACACGTGTACAAAGACGGTAGCGTTCTTTTGAACCACGGTGGTACAGAGATGGGGCAAGGGCTCCTGATCAAGGTCGCACAAGTGGTTGCCGCTGAACTGCAGATTGACATCGGCCAGGTCCAGATCTCGTCAACACACACGGGCAAAGTACCCAACACCTCTGCCACAGCCGCATCGTCTGGGACAGATCTCAACGGCATGGCCGCACAAAATGCCGCGCGCACAATCCGTAGACGGCTCACTGCTTTTGCGGCCACCCATTTCGACGTCGCAGAAAATGAGATCGAGTTCCAGAACGGGAAGGTCCGCATCGCTGACAGTTGGATGACATTTTCTGAACTTGTGCTTGAGGCTTATCTGCACAGGGTTCAACTTTCCGCGACCGGCTTCTACCGCACACCGAAAATCTGGTGGGATGCCGAAACAGCCCGCGGACGGCCGTTTTACTATTTCGCCTACGGCGCGGCTGTTTCTGAAGTGGTGGTAGACCTGCTGACAGGTGAAAACCGTGTCGTTGCAGTCGACATCCTCCACGATGTCGGCCGTTCACTGAATCCTGCAGTCGATGCCGGACAGATTGAAGGCGGTTTCATTCAGGGTATGGGCTGGTTGACCACGGAGGAAGTGTGGTGGGACAGTGATGGTCGGCTGATGACACACGCGCCGTCGACCTACAAAATACCGGTGTGCAGCGACCGACCTTCGCACTTCCGGCTGGACATGTACACGGGCAGTGAAAATATCGAAGCGACCGTTTATCGTTCGAAGGCGGTTGGTGAACCGCCACTGATGCTGGCCTTGTCGGTACACCAGGCCATCGCGGATGCGGTCTCCAGTACCAGCGATCACGGTGAATTGCCACAGTTGCGTGCGCCGGCAACACCCGAAGCCGTACTGGATGCGATTCAGTCATTGCGTCCATCGTAACTACCAATGAATACCGTCAATCTTTCATCGATGAGTACGTGTGGGCCGATTGACTGGATCGGGGCGGCGCGGCGCCTGATCACAGAACACCGGCGTGCGGTGCTGATCATGATCACCGCGGATAAGGGATCGACACCCCGGGACAGTGGCACCTGGATGCTGGTCTCAGACGACGGACAGTCCGGTACCCTGGGCGGCGGCGAACTTGAACGACTGGCCGAAGAAGCGGCCCGTGCCATGCTGGCTGGACATGGTGACTGGCAGCGCTGTTCACTGCATTGTGCACTGGGCCCGGACCTCAGGCAGTGTTGTGGGGGTCATGTCACACTGATGCTCGAACCCCTCGACATGGCGGCAACTGACTGGCTGGCGCAGGCCGCTGAATCGGTGCGGATGGCTGACAACCAATACAGCGTACTTTTCCAGTCAAATGAGCCTGCTGCCACACCTCGGATCATCACAAACGATGGAACTATATCGAGTGCAACTGGCGCCCATCTTCAGCCGCTCACCGACACCCGTATGAGTCTGTTTTTGTTTGGTGCCGGTCATGTCGGTCAAGCCGTCGCCGCCATATCGGCACAGCTGCCACTTCGCCTGACTGTCATCGATGGCAGAGCCAATCAACGAGCACTCATTTCGAATGCAGACAATATTGAAGTCATGGGTATGGACTCGGCCGAAGAAGCCGCGACTAGGGTGTCGTCGGGTTCGGCCGCGCTCATCATGACACACAGTCATGAACTGGATTACACCTTGTGTCATGCCCTGCTCACACAAAATAGTACTGGTTTTGTCGGCCTGATCGGCAGCCGATCCAAAGCGACCCGATTCCGTAGCCGCTTAAGAAAAGACAAGGTTCCGGAAAAGTCCCTGGCCCGGCTGACCAGCCCCATCGGTAGTTCCGGCCCAAAAGGAAAAGAACCCGGCGTGATTGCGCTGGCTGCACTGTCTGAAGTGCTCACACTGAACATAAAGTCGGCTGAGCCTGACCTGACACCTTCCGTGCAGAACGCCAACATCACTTACACCGCGAACCGAACGCATCATGGATCAAGACAGTCATAACCTTTATATGCAGCGGGCGGCTGAGATATCACGGCAAAAAATGCTTGCTGGTGAAGGCGGACCCTTCGGGGCCGTTGTTGTCCGTGACAAGAACATCATCGGTGAGGGATGGAATCGGGTGACGTCTACCGCTGACCCGACCTCCCATGCCGAGATTGTCGCCATACGGAATGCCTGCAGTCGGGTCGGGTCTTTTACCCTGGAAGGGGCGGTGATCTATACCAGCTGCGAGCCCTGTCCGATGTGTCTTGGTGCGATCTGGTGGGCCCGGATCGCCCGCATCTATTATGCTAACACCCGCGCCGATGCTGCCCGGATTGGATTTGATGACGCGGAAATCTATCAGGAGGTCGCCAGTGATCTACCCGACCGACGCATTCCACTTGTCCATTGCCCTAACCAAGAGGCAGCGCAGGCGATGCGTGAGTGGGCAGAGAAACAGGATAAGATCCCTTATTGATCTGTTGGCTGCTACCGGGCCGTACTCAAGCGTCGCACTGGAATGACCAACACACCCAGCACCACTGACCCAGGATCCAACGAGTGACTGAACAAGGGCTACTGTCACTGACGGGTGTCTGCAAATCATTCCCGGGTTGCATCGCCAACGACAACATCGATCTGGATGTTGCGGCCGGCGAGATTCACGCCCTGCTCGGTGAGAATGGCGCCGGCAAAAGCACCCTGGTCAAAATCATTTATGGCGTGTTGCGTCCAGACCAGGGAAACATTCGGTGGCAAGGCAAAGTGACGCGGATCGAAAATCCGGCGCAGGCAAGATCACTGGGCATCGGGATGGTGTTCCAGCATTTTTCCCTGTTCGAAGCGATGACCACGCTGGAGAACATCGCGCTGGCCCTGCCCCCCGAAGATCCTGAAGCCTTAAGAGCACGACTGGAGGAAACAGCCAGTGCCTACGGCCTGGCATTGCAACCTGACCGCCACGTCTATGATCTGTCTATGGGTGAACGACAGCGTATTGAGATCGTTCGCTGTCTACTACAAAGCCCGCAACTACTGATACTGGATGAACCCACCTCAGTGCTCACACCACAGGAAACCGAGATCCTGTTTGAAACCCTGCGTACGCTGGCTCAAGAGGAGAGGGCGATTCTGTATATCAGCCACAAGCTTGAAGAGGTCCGGGCATTGTGTGATCGGGCGACAATCCTGCGCGGTGGACGCCGGGTCGATGATTGCCTCCCGGCGCAGGAGACTGCACGATCACTGGCCGAGAAAATGATCGGGAAAAAAGTCCAACAGGTCTCGCGTCAGTCACCCATCGACAGCGGTGCGTCAATGCATCTGGCCGTGTCAGATCTCAATGTACACTCCGATCTGGCCCATGGTGTGGACCTCACCAACATCAGTCTGGAAGTCCGTGCCGGAGAAGTACTTGGCATCGCCGGAATTGCCGGCAACGGACAGATCGAACTGATGGATGCCCTATCAGGGGAAACCGGCTCACCGCTGGCTGGATCCATCAGGATTCTCGGCACGAACGCAATCGACCTTAATCCAACAGCACGGCGGTCCCTGGGCGCTGTGTTCGTACCGGAAGAACGAATCGGTCACGCGGCCGTCGCCGACATGACACTGGTAGACAACAGTTACCTTACCGGTGATACGCGCATGAACTTCTCCCGGCGGGGCTTGATAGACTGGCCAGCGGTCACACGATTTGCGCAAAAGGTGGTCCAGGACTTCGATGTGCGCACCACCGGTGTCGATGCACTGGCCAGCAGTCTGTCAGGCGGTAATCTGCAGAAATTCATTGTGGGCCGGGAGATCCTGCAGGAACCCAACCTGTTGGTGGTGTCTCAACCCACCTGGGGAGTAGACGCTGGTGCTGCTGCCGCGATACACGAGGAAATCCAGCGGCTGGTCAGTGCCGGGGCCGCGGTGCTGATGATCTCTCAGGATCTCGATGAGGTTTTCCTGCTATCCCACCGGATTGCTGTCATCTCCCAGGGCACGCTCTCGGCGGCAATGGCTATCGATGAGATCACGCCTGAAGATATCGGTTTATTGATGGGAATCCGACACGAAGTCCAGCCCGAGGCAGATCATGTTACGGCTTGAACCCAGAAGTACACAGTCGTTTGCCGCCGCTTGGCTGTCGCCGGTGATGGCCCTCGTGCTGACAGTGTTTACGGGTGGCGTGATCTTCCTGGCCATGGGTAAGGATCCCTCGACAGCGCTCTATATCTACTTTGTGGAGCCACTAACGACCACCTCGGGACTTTCTGAGGTTGCAGTCAAAGCAGGCCCACTCATTCTGATCGGAATCGGACTGTCGTTCGGATTCCGCGCCGGTGTCTGGAACATCGGTGCCGAGGGACAATACATTGCCGGAGCAATTGCCGGCGGCGGTCTGGCTGTTTACTTCCACGAAAGTGAAAGCACACTGCTGCTCCCGGCGATGCTGGTGCTCGGTACGCTTGGCGGGATGGCCTGGGCTGCAGTGCCTGCGCTGCTGAAAACCCGATTTAATGCCAACGAGATACTGGTCTCACTGATGTTGGTCTACGTCGCAGAACTACTGCTCGTTCACCTGGTACAGGGTCCGTGGCGTAACCCCCAGGGTTGGGGATTTCCAGGCACCCGGATGTTTCCGGACGTCGCTACCATGCCACTTCTGTTTTCGGGAAAGCGTGCGCATTTGGGCACGCTGATCACATTGGTTGTTCCTTTTTTCGCCTGGTTCATCTTAGCCCGGACCCGATTTGGCTTCACAGTTCGGGTTTTTGGATCAGCCCCACTGGCCGCCCGCCACGCGGGTGTTCATAGTCACCGAATGATCTGGCAGTCACTCCTGATTGGTGGCGGATTCGCTGGTCTGGCCGGCGTTATCGAGGCAACCGGCACCATCGGGCAACTGGTGCCGAACATCTCTCCAGGCTACGGTTTCACCGCCATCATTGTTGCCTTCCTGGGTCGCCTTCACCCGGCGGGGGTTCTGCTGGCGGGTATCGCGATTGCAGTCACTTACATCGGTGGCGAAGGGGCTCAGATATCAGCAGGACTGCCCAAAGCCGTAACCGGCCTTTTCCAGGGCATCATCCTGTTCTATCTGCTCGCATTTGATCTCTTCACCCGGTACCGGATCATCGTAAGCTCGAGAGCCACGGAGTAACCATGCCTGATCTCATTATTGCTTCCGTGATGACGATGATGACCGCGGCAACACCGCTGATGTTCGCCGCAACCGGCGAACTCATCTGCGAGCGTTCTGGGGTGCTGAATCTGGGTGTGGAAGGCATGATGTTAATTGGTGCAGTGTTTGGTTTTGCCACAGCTGCCGTGACCGGGAACGCGCCGCTCGGCCTTCTGATGGCCGGGGTCGCAGGACTACTTGCATCACTTATATTCGCAGCCCTCACACTCTCGCTACTTTCGAATCAAGTCGCGACTGGCCTCGCACTGACCATATTCGGCACCGGCCTGTCGGCGCTGGTGGGTTTCGATTATGTCGGAGAAACCATCGACCAAATTGCGGCTATTCATCTGCCTGTGCTTTCCGATCTGCCAGTTGTGGGCCGGTTGTTGTTCGGACACGACCCCCTGGTTTATCTGAGCCTTGGTCTTCTGGCCGCTGTGGCTTGGTTCCTCAGCCATTCACGCTGGGGAATGATTTTGAGAGCCGTGGGGGATTCAGACGTGTCTGCCCATGCCATCGGATATCCCGTGGTGTTGATCCGTTATGCCGCTGTGGCCTTTGGCGGATTGATGGCGGGCCTGGGAGGTGGTTACCTGTCGCTGGTGTATACGCCGCTGTGGGCGGAGAATATGGCGGCCGGGCGTGGTTGGATTGCTCTTGCCCTGGTTGTTTTTGCCAACTGGCGACCTGAAAGAGTCCTGTTTGGTGCGATTCTCTTTGGCAGCATCACAATTCTCCAGCTCAATGCCCAGGCAGCCGGCCTCGGCATTCCCGCTGCTTTTATGTCAATGCTCCCTTACATTGCAACCATAGTTGTATTAGTCTTGATCTCCAGGGATGCCATTAAGATTCGCCTCAACGCCCCAGCCTGCCTGGGCCGGCCGTTCCGGGCCGAGCGTTGAGCAGAATGACATCTGTTGGAACTCTCACCATGAATGGAGGAAATTGAAAATGAAGTACCTCGTCAAACTGGTCGTAGTGATGTTTGCAGCCGTGTTGAGTCTCGGCGCGATCACTACTGCGTCTGCAGACAAATTGAAAGTTGGATTTATCTATATTGGCCCACCGGGGGATCATGGCTGGACCTATTCCCATGATCAGGGCCGACTGATGATCGACAATATGCTCGGTGATCATGTGGAGACGACCTACGTTGAAGGTGTGCCAGAAGGACCCGATGCAGCGCGTGCGATTGCCAAGCTGGCTGAAACTGGGCACAAACTGATCTTTACCACATCCTTTGGCTATATGGAGCCAACCCTCAAGGTCGCCAAACGATTCCCCGACGTCAAATTTGAGCATGCGACGGGCTATAAGCAAGCCGACAACGTTGCAACCTACTCAGCACGTTTCTACGAAGGCCGCTATGTGCAAGGCCAGATTGCCGCCAAGATGTCCAAGAGTGGCATCATCGGCTACATCGCTTCGTTCCCGATTCCTGAAGTCGTGCGTGGAATCAACGCGTTCATGCTCGGTGCGCAATCGATAAATTCGAACATGAAAGTAAAAATCGTGTGGGCTTACACCTGGTTTGATCCACCGAAGGAAGCAGATGCCGCCAAGGTGCTAATGGACCAGGGCGCCGACATCATTACGCAACATACGGACAGTACTGCGGCGCTTCAGGCAGCAGCGGCCCGCGGGATCAACGCTTTCGGACAAGCCTCTGACATGATCCAGTTTGCCCCAGATACGCAGTTAACCGCAGTTCTCGATCATTGGGGACCGTATTACGTCAAACGAACGGTTGATGTCTTGATGGGAACCTGGAGTCCAGGGGATACCTGGAACGGAATGGGACCCGGGATGGTCGGCATGGCACCGTTTACCAACATGCCAAGTGACATCGCCACGATGGCGCGCGAAACGACAGAGTCAATTCGAACAGGTGCATTTCACCCGTTTACCGGCCCCATCTACAACCAGGCCGGCGAACTTGTGGTTGCAGCTGGTGAAGTAGCTCCCGACTTCCCGATGCTAGCGACCATGAATTTCTACGTACAGGGTATTGACGATAAGTTACCCGAGTAGGCATTGCTTGTTGTCTCAACGAAAACCCGCTCCTACAGGAGCGGGTTTTTTGTTCTGCATTAAGTTTCTAGCGTAGTCATCATGTCTCGACTGTGGATTCGAGACCCGCTTGCAATCTTTGCTGATGGCGCCGAACGCGGTTTCGTCGTTGAAAATCAGCTCATCACAGAACTTATTGGCGCCGGAAATGAACCCACAGCGCCGGTAGACACCACCTTCGATGCCTCTTCCCATGTTGTGCTGCCCGGGCTGATCAACACCCATCACCATTTTTATCAGACGCTCACACGCTCACTGCGAACAGCTCTGAACAAAGAATTGTTCGACTGGCTTGGTGCCCTCTACCCAGTTTGGGCTCACCTGGATCCGGAAATGCTCGCGACAGCCACTGAACTGGCACTCGCCGAACTGCTGCTGTCCGGCTGCACCACGACCGCGGATCATCACTACCTCTTTCCAAGCGGTCTCGAAAAGGCTATCGATATTCAGGTCGAAATAGCGCGGCGTATCGGACTGCGGGTGGTACTGACACGCGGTTCAATGGACCTTTGCGTAGACGACGGCGGCCTTCCGCCCGCAAGCGTCGTTCAGGATCCGGACACCATTCTGGCCGACTGCGAACGAGTGGTGGCTACCTATCACCAATCAGGTCCAGGTGCGATGACGCAGATCGCGCTTGCACCGTGTTCGCCGTTTTCTGTATCTCTAGAGGTCATGCAGCAATCTGCGCTTCTAGCTGAAAAACTAGACTTGCGGCTGCACACCCATCTGGGTGAAACCAAGGACGAGAACGACTACTGCCAGGCCCGTTTAGGTATGCGACCGCTAGACTATCTTGACCAATGTGGTTGGCTTCACGCCCGGACCTGGCTGGCCCATGGCATTCATTTCTCAGACAGCGAGATCACCCGGCTGGGCCAGGCGGGCGTGGCGGTCAGCCACTGTCCGCACTCCAATATGCTGCTGTCCTCGGGACTTTGTCCTGCGTGTTCACTGGAACAGGCCGGCAGTCCGGTCGGTCTGGGAGTAGACGGGTCGTCATCGAACGATGCCTCTAATGCCATTGAAGAAGTCAGAGCAGCCCTGATGCTGCAACGGCTCAACTCAGGTTCTGCCGCAGTCAGCCATACAGATGCCCTGCGCTGGGCCACGGCAGGTGGCGCCCGGTGCCTGGGGCGCGATGACCTTGGACGCATTGACGCGGGTCTACAGGCCGATATTGCACTGTTCAAACTCGATGAGTTACGTCACTCGGGACACGACAACCCGCTCGCAGCACTGGTCCAATCCGGCGCACACCGAGCTGATCGCGTCATGATTGCTGGTCAATGGCGGGTGGAAGACGGCCGGGCCAGCCACATCGATGAGGCCGATCTTGTTGCACGACACAGTGCACTGGCCCGACGGCTGCGAAGCCGGGCAGGGCTTGAATGATCATTGGCATCGTCTCAACGGCACGACGTTCATCCTGGCTGCACCATAACAACAATAAGGAGATGCTTGATGAGCTATTTTTCTGATCAGGAAATGGCCCGACGTCTGGCGAACCTGCGGCGTGCCATGGACGAACAAAGCGTCGAGGCGGTTCTTATCACCTCGGTCCACAACACCCTGTATTACAGTAATTTCTGGATGATCCCCTGGGGCCGAGAACAAGGGCTGGTGATTCCCAGAGACGGTGAACCAGCAGTGATTGCACCGCGCATCGAATACGATCGACCCGCCAAAATGGTCGGCGACGGCAGTGGCTTCAGGGACATCCGAATCTACGCCGACAATGCCAGCGCAATAGACGGCTGGGTGGGGCTGGCGCAACAGGTCCTGCGCGATCGTGGCATTACCAGCGGGCGGATCGGCATTGAGGAAGACAATGTCAGTATCACCGCGCACAAGGCATTGTGCGCTGCGCTTCCTGATCTCGAATTTGCCGAAATGGGCTATGCCATGATGTGTGAGCAGATGCTCAAATCCGATGAAGAGATCACGCTGATTCGCGATGGCGCCGAAATATGTGATCTCGGAGCGCAGGCTTTTGTCGATGCGGTTCGAGATGGCGTAACAGAAGTACAGGTTGCCCGGGCGTCAGTGACCGCCATGGAAGAAGAAGTCTGCCGCCGTTTTCCGGGCCATGAATGCGACGGCACCTTCTGCTGGGCACAGTCGGGCCCTGCAAACACCAAAGTTGCGCATGGTCTTAACACCGATCGGCAGATACACAGCGGTGATCTGCTCAGCCTGAACGTATTTCCGATGATCCTGGGCTATTACCACCTGCTGGAACGAAGCCTGGTCTTCGGACCGATATCAGCCGAGGTACAGAAGCACTTTGAGATCCAGGTCGAGGTCCATCATTCGGGGATTGCTGCGCTTAAACCCGGAGTACGGCTCGGTGACATCGATGACGCCATCATCAATCCCATCTACGAACAACACGGCCTGCTGGAGAACAGGACCTTCGGCACGGGTCATTCATTCGGCATCATGGGATACTGGTATGGGCGCGATGAACTCGGAGAAATCCGCCCTTATAACGATTACGTTCTACAGCCCAATATGGTGATGTCGATGGAGCCGATGATCTCTGTAGACGGTATCGGCGGGTTCAAACACGCCGATATGTTTCTGATCACCGAAAACGGCAACGAGCCACTGACTCGATTCCGTAACGACGTGATCGTGATCGACTGACCGCTTCAGTCCAACAGGTCGTTGAGAATACCGGCTGCCTTGGCCGGGCCGCGTCGGCTGCGCATGTGCGCGGAAGTTGCTGCCAGCCTGGCCTGCATCGGCTGATCATTCAGTAACGTCCTGATGCAGTCAGCGAGTTCCTGATCATTCCACTCGTTACGGTGCAGGTGGAGGCCGTGACCGGTCTCTTTGACGCGGGTTGCATTGTCGTGCCCATCCCATACGTAGGGCATGATCAGGGCGGGTTTGCCGTAGTAAAGGCATTCGTTAAATGAATTGTTACCGCCATGGTGGATTACTGCATCGACCTGCGCGATGACAGAGGGCTGTGGGTACCAGGATGCAATCGATACGTTTGCTGGAATATCGGAGTACTCACTTTCGTAGTCACCCACATTGAAAAGAGCCCGGACCGGTAGCTTGGATACGGCGCTCATCAACCGTTTCAGTAACGTGGTGTCACCCGACCCCAGGCTGCCAAAACTCACGTAGAGCAGCGGTGCCTCGTTGTTTGCATCGAAGGTCGGCAGTTCATAGTCCACCTCATCGCGCACACAGCCCTCCAGATATTGAAATCGTGCCGGGTCCAGGGGCTCGCGCCGGTCGAATTTAACCGGTTCGGGGTAGAGCAGCAGATTCATGTGTGGAGACGCCTCGAAGAACTCACCAAGCGGGTAGGGTTGTTCGCCACACTGCTGAAGAAAGGAATTGAACTGTTCGTGAATCGGACCCACGATCTCGTTAAAGCGTGACAGATAACGCGCGTGACAGTTATGGTCATCCGCACCACATCCGGACAGGTGAGGGGGTATACCCGGATCGGGAATCTCGTTCTCCGAGCACGAGATGATGCGCGCCCAGGGTTTGTCGTGTGCTTGTGCGTAGCGCTTGATCGCCGGGAAAAGGACCACATTATCCACACAGACAATGTCGGGCTTGAGCGCCTCAAGAATATCCGGCAGTTCTTTCTCCGCCCAGATCGACGTGTCAACAATGGCTTCCCAGCACTCTTTCACGTAGTTATCGATCTGCTCGTACGGTGAAAGATCAAAATTTGGAATATGGCCGTTGATAAAATCCGACCAATACTTGGCCATTTCTTCCGGCGCCATGGGCTCGGACATGTTGACCAGGTGCTCATCATAGCCGTAGCCCTGGTATACACCCGCCATTCCCGGATCGGTCAGAAACACAGCTTTGTGCCCCAGTTTTTCGCAGGCCTGTGCGATGCCAACCGAGTTGAGTGCCGGGCCAAAGGCGGCCTCTGGGAAAAATGCGATCAGTTTGCCGTTCATATCCGGGGGACTCCTGTGATATCGATCGTCGAATGACGGTCAGGCCGCTGTACTTTGCATGCCGTCGAATGTTGTTCTACAGTCCAATTCTAGAACATCCTCTGCGTGCCCAGGCGGTACCCCAACCCGGAGCTGATCAACTATGGAAATCGCCTGGCAGGATTGGGCTGGACTTTTTATCCGCTGGCTACACCTGGCCACGGGCGTCGCCTGGATCGGTACCTCGTTCTATTTCATCTGGCTCGACCAGAGCCTGCGGCGGCGCCAGCAATTGGCGCCGGGTGTCGACGGCGAGTCCTGGAGTGTCCACGGCGGCGGTTTCTACCACGTACAAAAGTACATGGTTGCACCCGAACAGTTGCCCGAAGAACTGCACTGGTTCAAGTACGAGGCTTATTTCACCTGGCTATCAGGCTTTGCACTGATGGCGGTCATGTATTACTTCGGCGCAGAAACTTTCCTCATCGATATACACCGTGCAGATATCTCGGTACCGATCGCGGTAATTACCAGTCTCGCCTTCCTCGCCGGCGGCTGGCTGGTTTACGATCTGCTCTGCCGATCACCGATAGGCAAGCATACGGCCCTGCTCGCCCTGTCGGTATTTGTTCTGATCGTACTGGTTGGTTGGGGCCTAAACCAGCTCTTCAGTGACCGGGCAGCATTCTTACACGTGGGCGCGGTCATCGGCACCATCATGTCGGCCAACGTGTTTTTCATCATTATCCCCAACCAGAAAAAAGTCGTTGCTGACCTCAAAGCAGGCCGGCAACCAGCTACTGAACTCGGGCAACAAGCCAAACAACGGTCGCTGCACAACAATTACCTGACCCTGCCGGTACTGTTGTTGATGGTCGGTGCCCATTACCCCCTTCTGTTTGCAGGCCAGGCCACCTGGGGGTGGCTGGTGATCGCGCTTATTCTGCTGATTGGCGGTGTGGTTCGGCATTTTTTCAATACCTGGCACACCGGCGCCCGTGGTCCTACCCTGTTGTGGCAGTGGCCCCTCGCTGCGCTGCTTGGCGGCGTGCTCGTGATCTTCCTATCGACACGACAGACGATGCCTCTGACTGAACCGGTCTCCGATGAACGCGCCCTGGCCCTCATTCAGATGCATTGCGTCGCCTGTCATGCCGCAACGCCCAGTCACAGTGGATTTAAGAGCCCGCCCGCGGGGCTGACACTCGACACCCGGGAAACGGTTATCCTGGCAGCTGAGCGAGTGATGGCACAAGCCGTGCTGAGCAAGGCCATGCCGCTTGGCAACGCCACCGGCATGACGGATACCGAACGCGCTGAACTTGGTGGCTGGCTGCGCCAGCAGCTACGACCTTAAGGCCTTAGCCCACTGTGCATTCAGCGGGCACTGGCCAGCATCTGTGTTTGAGCGTCAGGCGGTTTAAAAAGCCCAGGCATTTACCACACTCCAATCACCTCGAACACTGTAAAATAGACCTATGCACGTGCGCAATGGTGTGGCCGAATCGACAGGGTTCGTCTGGCCCTGCCAGAGCAGCTACACAGAAAAAAGCCCTTTCACCGGAGCGTCAACATGAAATCAAACGGCCTCGTCATCGGAATTATCAGCGCCAGCCTGCTGCTCGGCGGTTGTTCAACCACCATCAATAAACAACAATCTGGTACTGCTGTCGGTGCCCTGTTGGGCGCCGCACTGGGTTATGGCCTGGGCAAGGGCCACAAAAACAAGAACCTTGCTGTTATGCTGGGGGCTGCTTTTGGCGCAGTGGCCGGTGATCAGATCGGTGCACAACTGGATGAAAGAGACCGGCTGCTTGCCGGAGAGAACCTGCAGGATTCACTGGAGAGTACAACGGACGGGGCCACGTCGATCTGGAACAATCCGAACACTGGCCACAGCGGCAGCACCTCCCCGACTAAAACCGTGGTCGCCTCGGACGGCACGCCCTGCCGAGAATTCACCACGGAGATTATCGTTGGTGGTGAAACCCACCAGGGTTACGGCACCGCCTGCCGTCAGGCAGACGGCAGCTGGAAGATCATGAACTGAGTAAGCGTCGACCTGCGTTCACGGACCCAAGTTGTACCGGACGATACACCACAGCGCTCTGAAACCGTCGCGCCAGCCGATCTTTTTGCCTTCTTCGTAGGTGCGTCCTGCGTAGGAGATGCCCACTTCGAAAATTCGCAGCCGGCTGCCGTCCGATTTTCGGTAGCGCGCAAGGCGGGCGGTAACCTCCGGCTCAAAACCAAAACGGTCCTCGCGCAACGGCAGATCCTGGATGATCTCCCGGCGAAACGCCTTGTAGCAGACCTCCATGTCGGTCAGATTCAGGTTGCTGAACATGTTAGACAGCTGTGTCAGTACCCGATTGCCCACAGAATGCCAGAAATAGAGCACCCGGTGTGACTCCCCACCGGCAAAGCGCGAGCCGTAGACCACATCTGCGCGACTGCTTTCGATCGGTTCCAGCAATTTCAGATAATCACGCGGGTCATATTCGAGGTCGGCGTCCTGTACCAGGACCACATCACCGCGGGCCTGCACAAAACCGCTCCTGAGTGCCGCACCTTTGCCTTGGTTTTTCTCGTGAAAAATACCGACAATATCGTCGTCGTGTGAAAGTGTCTCGACCAGTGAACGGCTGCCATCTGTCGAACAGTCATCGACCAGGATGATCTCTTTATCCACATCGACAGCCCGGACCTTGGCCACAATCTCTGGCAAAGTGCCGTGCTCATTAAACACCGGGATGACCACACTGACTTTCATGTTCTCTCTGAGCTCCTGAAATACCACAAGATACGCTATTGTGCCATCACTCAACCGGGCATATAGATAGCGCCAAACTCAATGAATCCGATGGCCTTGTTTACAATGCCCCGTATGGGCTTAGAACATAGCATCAGAACAATTGAAGAGGACAACCGCTCACGCGTTCCCATGGTATTCCATCAATTAACGAGATCATCCATCCGCTATCGAGGTTTTACCCTGATAGAACTGCTGGTCACGTTGGCAATCGTCGCAATCGTCGCCGTAATTGCTGCACCGTCCCTGCAGAATTTTGTACTGAACAATCGCATTCGGTCACAGACAGCTGCGCTGACCTCGTCACTGGCATTTGCCCGCACGGAAGCTATCACGCGCAGTACCCGCGTGGTGACGTGTCCCGGCACCGCTAGTGGATGCAGCGGTGCCCAATGGGAAGACGGTTGGCTGGTGTTTGTTGATACGAATAACGACGCTGTACTCGACGTGGAGGAGATCCAGCTAGAGGTCCATGTTGCTCTCGATGGCAACAATACTTTACGCAGGCCAACGGAGATTCTCGGCACCACACCCCCGCATGACTATGTGTCCTTTGATTACGACGGTCGTGCACATCAGACGGGCACATTCGTGTTGTGTGACCAACGCGGTTGGGGAAGCGATGCTCGTGCGATTGAAGTGCTGCCGACCGGCCGCAGCCGAAACCTGATCGCCACTGATTCGTCTGTGAGCAGTTGCAAACCTGCATCATGACTCCACTGCGGCAGAAAGGTCTGAGTCTGATTGAGGTGATGATCACCCTGGCGGTTTTTTCTTTTGGCTTGTTGGCGCTGGCGGCACTGATGGCGAGTGGGCTCAAGTACAACACCAGCGCCCTTCACCGCTCCTATGCCACCAGCCAGGCCTATGACATGGCAGATCGAATGCGGGCCAATCGTCTGGGGCTGGATGCGGGGTATTACAACGATCTCAGTGAGAGCGATACTGATCCGGGCTGCATCGAGAGTGGTTGTACACCCGAGCAGATGGCCCACTATGATACCTGGCAGTGGAACACCGACAACGCGCGGCTGTTACCAGAAGGTGCGGGTACGGTCAGCCTTAAATCCAGCGACTCCGGCATCTACACCATCACGATCTCCTGGAATGACGACCGCGATCCTGATACCGCACCTGACAGCTTTGTCTCCGAGTTCCAGCCATGAGGCTCCTAAATAAACAAGTGCCCCAACATCACCCACACCCTCGATCACAGCAGGGCATTACCCTGATCGAACTCATGATTGCACTTGTGATCGGACTGCTAGCGACCGGCGCCATGCTGAAGGTCTACGTCGACAGCAGTCGGCTCTACCGCTTTAATGAAGGTCTCGCCCGCATCCAGGAAAACGGCCGCTTTGGCCTGGAATTCATACGCCGCGATGCGCGGATGGCGGGGTTCTGGGGTTGTTATCACGGGGCGGACCTGACCAACCGGATCAGTCCGGGCAGCACCGGCTACATCAGTTATGAATCAAACGATATCACCGGCACCAACAACGATGGACTCAACAGCTCTGACAGCATCACGTTTTCTGGAGCTGGAAACAGTATAGCGACTGTGAGCAGCAACATGACATCGGCCGACAGTGCCATACCAATCAGTAGCACCGGAAATTTTGAGCTCGGCGAGGCGTTGCTCATCAGCGATTGTGAAACAGCCGATATTTTTCAGCTGACATCGATTG
>Ga0114993_10003699_pt1 | contig 15694 bp, 18 predicted proteins | sample ArcticOcean_MG_C_FD_87042 | JGI IMG/M metagenome (GOLD analysis project Ga0114993, IMG submission 87042) | Marine microbial communities from western Arctic Ocean - ArcticOcean_MG_CB2_150 | ecosystem: Environmental > Aquatic > Marine > Oceanic | place: Arctic Ocean: Canada Basin | collected...
AATTTTTGAAGAAGAAATGGATAATGATAGCATTTCACCTACACGTATTCAGTTCAAGTGTAATACTTCATATGATAAATTAACAAAATATCTTGAAGAAATGAAGAGAAAAGAGATTATCGACAATAATGAGATTAAAGTAACAGAAAAAGGCAAACAATTCCATAAAGACTATTCAAAAATAAATGATCTTATACAAGAACTAAGCATTCAGAATTAAATACCATGAAACCATCTAAATAGACATATTTAATATTAAAAGTCACGAATGTTAGCACCACATATACTTATTAGGCACTATATAAAAATTAGTGCGTGGTATATCTTCGAAAAAAGAAGGTAAAAGGTGGGGATTATCTGTATTTAGTTAAAAGTACATGGGATAAAGAGAAAAAAACATCTAGACAAGAGACCATAAAATATCTAGGAGAGTCATCTTCAGTAACAAGTGATGATATTCCAGAAGAGTTTAGATATAATGTAAAGATCAATTCATTTTTGTTTGAGAATACCCCAAAAGATAGAAAAAAGCGTGAAGCGCTGATTGAACAATTAAGAACCAAATTATTTTCATCACTCACAGAAGGAAGTCTAAAAGATACAATGGATGTCTATACAGCATTTGTAGCAAATAACACACTAGAACAATTCTATGAAAGAATCTTCACACCAGTGATGGCAGAAATTGGGTATTTATGGTCAGAAGGAAAACTTTCGATTGCAACAGAACATGTTGCAAGCAATATATCACATAGTCTAGTCAAAGTAATTACGGATGAAAATAGAAAATCTAAAAAAGAAAAAGGAAAAATAGTTTTAACTACCCCTGTCGGTGAAGACCATAATTTAGGATGTAATGTAGTTGATTCATTTTTAGTTTCAAAGGGATACACAACCTATAATCTATCACCATCTACACCTGCAGAATCACTGATAGAATTTATAAAAACAGCAAAACCTGATGTAGTCATATTATCCATAACACTAGAGGATAATGTTAAGTCCGGTCAACGAATGGTCAAAAAAATTCATGAAGCATATAAAAAACTTCCAATTTTCATAGGGGGCCTAGCATTTTCTGAAAAGAAGAATTTTAAATTTGATGGAACAATCATTGTAAATACATTAGATCAGATACCTAAAATTATGAAAAAGAGATAGTTACCACTATTTTTAATACTTTCCACTAGGTTAAATATTCAAAATGCATGAGCAAATCATGGGTTTAACAAACGATAGTTTGATTGAGACAGTCTTTGAAAAATTTCCTGAAAAAAAAGATGTTGAGGAACAAGGTGACGAAATTTTTGTTAACTGGAATTTTCAGGATTTTCAAGATGGAGGATATCTAAACTTCAAAGCAGACCGTTCAGATCTTTTTGCACTAAGCATAATGATTGAAAACTATGCATCAAAACATACAGCCCCATTACTTGCATCATTTGAAACTGACAAAAGATATGAGTTTGTAAAAGATAGATACTTGAAAATGATAAAAAAACTTCCAAGAACATGGATTATTGGAAATTTTAACAATCCACATCTAGCCCAAGAACTACCAGATACATGTCAAGTACTAAGTTGTATAGGAACACCACTTTCAACAGTTTGGGCGGTAGTGACAAAAGGGCCAGATGGTCCTATTGGATTGATAGCAGAAGAATATGGAATCGGAAAATTCAGAGGATTTTTCTCAACTCAACCAGATGTAATACAAGCAGCGGTAGATGCTATGGGTGATGTCTTAGTAACAAAGTTCGACTTTAGCAAAAAAGAATATGATTTTGCTAAAGGCGGATATTAGTTTAAAATGACTGAAAAATCTTCTTTTTTTCCTAAGAATGTATTTGGAGCTTTTGGCATTCTATTTTTTATAAGTGGTGCAATAATACCAATACAGAATTTAATAATTTGGGGCCCAGAATTTGTTATTAAATACTTCACATCATCAAACATAACTGCTGAAAAATTATCATTAGCAGTAATTGGAATTGGAATCTTTATGATGATTTACGGTAAGAGAAAGCAAAATCAAATTTAAGACGAAGCGCGGTCTCTAGGGTCTAATTGCAGAGATTTTTTATAACACTCAGATGCCTCGTTGTATCTACCAAGACTTCGCAGTACAACACCCTTTTGATTCCATAAATCAGGATCATCCGGTTTTAGGAGCAATGCTTGTTCAAAAAAACTTAATGCATCTTCAAAATTACCATCTTGAAGATTCCCGATACCATTTTGAATCAGAATTTCTAGTTCAGTCATGAGATATCTATAGTGTTACTCGAAAATAATCCCATCGTTCAGGGTCGAATTTCTTTACAAAAACAACATTTTTCTCATTTTTCTTGCGTTCTTCAATTACATCACGCATTGAAAAGCTAGTCATGAATTTGTAGCCTTTTGAATGAACCTGCATCATGAATAATTGACGAATTTCTCTACCTCCATGAAATCCCCAATAGCCGTTTTTGATTGCAACAGGTTCTAGAAAAACAGTATTATTCTTTCCACGATTTTTATCTTCAAATTTTAGATCAAAATCATATTTTTCTAATGGACCACCTTTTGAAAATCCAACAATTGGACCATTGACACTACCCACACGTAATGTGTTTAGAATTGTTTCAGGATCATTAAGCGATTCGATAAAATCATCCCGAGTGAACTGTAACGGTTTTGGCAGTTCACGATAAATTGACAAAAGTACATCAGCGACATCATCAGATATTTGGTTTTTTTCTATACATGGAACTAGAGGTAGTCCATCATAAACAAACTGATTATAGATTTGGAGTTCTTCCTGGCGAAGTTTCATAAAACCAACTATGTTATCTAGAAGATTTTTCCTCAGATGTTTTGGTAATCCAAATAATACACGTTGACACATGTCAGACTCGTTGTTTAACATATCTTCAAAAAATGATACAGAACGTCTAACAATAAATGCAGGATGCCAGCTAGAAGAATGAGCATTCATTTTTGCCATATCCATTGCTTTTTGAAAATCCCCAAGAGAATATCCACCAATTCTATCAGAGACAGATAAAAAATGACCTAATTCTTGGAAATGTTTCTGCTGCTTTTTATCTTTCTTAATTTTTGATTTAGAAAAATAATTTTGAATTAATTTATCAGTGTTAGTGATTATGTCACCTTTCCATGGATAAACAGTTCTAGAAATAAGGGCACAAATTAAATTTTGATCGAGATTAGCATCAGTAAGAAGTTTTTGTATGGTTTGATCTTTAGAGATGAATTGTATGACGTTTTTTTCATGAGGTTTATCCGTTGCCTTGTCAGGATCAAAATCATGTAATAGCGCTGATGCATAAAGATGATTTAGATCATCAAGAGTCAGATAACCATCTGACAATGCATGTATTCCAGAGAGTAATGTTACATAGGTCACTTCTAGTTCATGATCAACATTGTGATATCCATAATAGTCACTGAATAATCCATTATCCTTGAATAATTGAATCGTATAATCTAATAATTTTACATTTACATCAGTAGCAAGTTTTACAGAGGAAAGCAAGTCAAATATTCCATTTCGTAATGATGGAGAATTAGCAAATTCTTGCATGAGATAAACGATGGATTTGAGGTTTTAAACTTATTTGGTTAATGATGCCCCAAATCGGTTATAAGGTTAATAATGATATTTTTAGTGTGGGACTAAAGCGATATCTAATCACACGAGGAATTACAATGTTTGGAGTATTAATGATAACATTACTGCTAACAATTTCTCTTGTTGGTTCCAACATGGATGTAATTCTAAAACAAGGAGTGGTTTATCAAGTGAGAGCAGAGATTACAGAAAATACATCAATTGTACAAGGATTCAACGACCCAGATGAATTTGAAAAGTTTGTTCAACAAAAAATTGATGAAAGAGTGAAGACACTAAGCCTCGATACTCCATGGTATTCCCCACAAAGACTGGGATATACAATGTATAAGATTTTGATTTTAGATTTTGGCAATGCAACATTTCTGACAAGTGATTTAGGCTCATCAAATGTTGGTGAGATAATTTTTGAAAAAATGCCAAAGACAGTTTTACTATTTACTACAGCCACAATAATCATATCAATAATAGGAGTGGTTTTAGGTGCAGCATCAAGTAATAAAATTGGATCTAAAACAGATAAAATTACATCCACATTTGCAGTAATTAGTAGTAGCTTTCCAGTTTGGTGGATTGGTATGCTGATGATATTTGTATTTTCATTCGTGTATCAGATCTTTCCTGCAAGAGCCACACCGACAATAGGGCCAGACGACCCAGGATACATATTGGCATTGTTATACCATATGACACTTCCCGTGATAACAATTGTTATGATCGGATTTGGCGCATGGGCATATCTCGTTAGAAATTTTATGGTTGGAATCATGCAAGAAGATTTCATAACGGCTAAGAAAACTATGGGTATTAGTAAAAAGAAAATTGTATACAGCCATGCATTAAGAAATGCAGCACCTCCAATTATCACCATACTTGCACTAAGTCTATCAGGCTCACTAGGCGGGGCAATAATTACCGAAGCTGTATTCGATTGGCCAGGAATGGGAAGATTATATTTCGAAGCAATCAGCGTAATGGATTTACCAGTAATTATTGGTTCAACGTATGTTTTGACAGTACTATTTTTGGTCAGTATATTTATTGCAGATTTGCTATATGGGTACTTTGATCCTCGTGTACGTACAGGTACTAACTCTTGAGAGTTGAATAAGATAAAAGAATCTGTGAAAAACATGTTAAAAATTAAGGAAATGGATAAAAAAAATTTAATTTTCATATTAATAGATGGGGGAAGAGCAGATTATGTAATAGGATCAAAAATCTTTTCTAATCTTAAAAGGAAATCATCTTTTTTATCACAAGCAATAACATATGCACCATATACAGTTTCTTCAATGCACGCAATGTTCACAGGCAGTTATGGGACTAAAACAGGAGTTAATAGTTATTTTTCAGGTTCAAGTTTTAAAAATAATGAATATAAAACATTAACAGAATATTTGCATGATAAAAAATACTACACTAAAGCAGATGTTTTAAAGTGGAAAGGTGGGTTAATTATTCCAAAAAATGGGTTTGATGAGATTACAATGTACGATGAAGATAAAGACGATCTTAAAGAGAGGCATAAGAACATTATCAAAAATATTAGAAAGGAATCAGATGGAGAAAAATTTTTTCTTTATTTACACTGTAGTGAGATTCATAAAGAAATTAAAAATAAAATTTTGAACAGATACCAAAATCATAGTAAAGAATTTTTTGAGAATAATAGAGAAAATATAAATAGATATAAAAAAATTTTTGGCAAAGCTGAAGAATATTTAGATTCAATTTTAAATGAAATTAGACAGCAAGGTATGGAAAATGATTCTTTAATTTTAGTTGCATCTGATCATGGAGTAAGTCAAGGTGAAAAAATTGGTGAACACACATATGGTGCATTTTGTTATGACTATACGCTTAGAACTTTTGCATATTTTATATCAAACGAATTACCAAAAAAAGAAATCAAACAGCAAACAAGAACAATTGATTTCTTACCCACAATATTAGATTATTTGGATATAGAACAAGACAAAAAATATAAAAAAATTGATGGCATGTCATTAATTCCGTTATTCCAAGGAAAAAAAATATCGGAAAAAACTGCATTTTCAGAGACGGGAAATCCATTATATGAAAAAGATCTTCCAAAAAATCCAAATACATTTTCTATTAGAACATCAAAATGGAAATTAAACTACAATGAACATAATAAAACAGAAGAACTGTATGATTTAGAAACAGATAAGCTTGAAACCCACAATATACATGATTTAGAAAAAGAAATAGCGAGAAATCTAAGAATAAAATTGGATAAAATGAGGACAGTAAATTGAATGATATTTCCATAAATGAAATTAAGAGAGAATTTTTGAAAAGTAAACTAGGATTAACGGGAATTTTTATTTTATTTAGTTTGATTTTAGTATCCATAATAACAATTTCAGTAATCCCTACATCCACATTTCAGGAATGGAATAATCCTGAAAAATGGATTTCATATCCAAAAACAGCAGTACCAGGTTGGGTGAACTTTTTATCTTCAGAAAAAATCCCAGAACATAAAATTATTTATGCCGAAGTTTTTGAGTCACAAAAAGATGGAATTTTTCTCACATCACAGCAATTTGGCGTATCCTTCGAATATGATGATTTTCCAAGTGATTTCATTTTTGAAACAAAAACAAAATATTCGGATTCACACTTAATTCAAATCAAAGTTATTCGTCCTGATGGAATTACATTAGAATTACTATCAACATCTCTGCCATATTCAAAAATAGATACAATTCATAATCAAAGATACTTTTCAACTGACAGTATGATAAAAAAAAATCTTAGTATATACAAAAATGATTTTCAATTTAATTTTTCACATGGCACAGCAGAAATAATATTTTCACAATTAGATAAAAATAAAGTTGAAAAAGGAAATTATATTTTCATTATAGACACATACGGAATAGAAGAATCTGCGGAAATATTAGAGTCAAAAATGATTCTAGGAGGTAAAGCATTTGGATTAATGGGTACTGACGAACTTCGTAGAGATTTAGCAATAGGATTACTCTGGGGGACACCACTTGCACTTTTCATCGGGATTTCAGTATCAATTGGTTCAGTTGTATTTGGATTAATCTATGGAGTATATTCTGGATATAGAGGTAAAAAGACAGATGAAGTGATGATGCGATTTAATGATATCATCTATGCATTGCCGGCATTGCCATTTTTAATAATTTTAGCAGTTACAATAAGCAATAGTATATTTTTGATGATAGGGTTTCTTATGATTTTTAGTTGGGTAGGAATTGCCAAAGTTTCACGTAGTATGTCACTTCAGATTAAAACTAGGCAATATGTAGAAGCTGCAAAGATAATGGGTCAAAAAGATTCAAAAATAATTTTTAGGCATATTATCCCTCAATTATTACCATACGCATTTGCTAGTATTGCAATTTCAGTACCAGCTGCCATCACTACAGAAGCAGGGCTAAGTTTTTTAGGATTAGGCGATCCATCATTCCCAACATGGGGGCAAATTTTACATGATGCCAACACGTATGGAGCAGCCGCACAAGGATTTTGGTGGTGGATTGTTCCACCTGGAATTTTAATTGCAATTACAGGATTAGCGTTTGTCTTTATTGGGAATGCCCTAGATACAATAATTAATCCAAAATTAAAAAGATGATTATTCAATAATGCTAAATTTTCTGATTAAAGCCAGTGATTTATCATTCAATTTTATGGTGTAAGTTGCAGCATTAGGATTAGTGTTTTTTTCTTCAGCCAATAATTCAGTGAATTTTGTTTTTTCCACTTCAACTGCACCTGCTTCATGTGCACATAGATTGAATGCTTTGAGTTGTAAGTTATTCTTTAACAAATATGAGATAAATTTTTTGTAATTTTCAGTACTATTCCAATCAATATTTTTTTCTTCACATGCGGACATCCAAACATCTACAGAGTTATGGTAAAAAACCTTCTTTTTAATTACATCTAACGCTAAATCTGTTTGAGGCATTTTTGTATCCTAAAACATTGCACGTTTCATTGAAGACCCACAGCGTGGACATTCTCGTGCATTGAAAACTTTGTGACATACAAGACATTCATATTTTAATCCAGGTTTGTCGCTGTTTTGTCCAAACAAACCACCAAAACCACCTCCTCCCGAAGTACCAGAACCGGAACCAGAACCGGAACCAAATCCACCTCGCATTCTACTCATCATTCTTTTTCGTAAGATTAAGGGAAATGCAATGAATAGAGCTAGTGCTGCACCCAATCCATATGGAAATGGAAGAATCATTTGCAGCCCTATACTTATAGCAAGAGATGCAAATAGGAATATCAAATACGATTTGTAGTTAATCATGATAAGAAAGTTGTCCCAATTTCAAATATAAGGCTTATTGCGTAATTATCAATTAATTATTCATCAAGTATGGGAATTTGATTTCCAGAACTATCCCATGCAAAGATATTCTCATCTTCATAAGGAGAGTTTACAATTACTGAAACTAACCCAAAAAAATTATGTAAATCTTCAGAAGAAGGTTCGGCGGTTCCTACAGGATGTGAATGAACCATTCCAATATAATCAGAGTCAAATGGGAGTTGGTTAGCAGGGAATCCTGCAAAAGTTGGACCAGTTTCATGAAATGGTGGAACCACTAAGCTTTCAACAAACATTTTACCTTTTTTTGAATGTCCTTTGAGAATTAGGATCATCTCATCAGGATGATTTATCTTGGAATATGTCACAATACCATCGCGAGTTTCATTAAGAAAAACAAGACTACGTTCTAATTTTTTGGTCTTAAAGATCATTGATTATCTATTGAAATTGTGTAAGATGTGGATGTGACATCTTTTAGATTTGTTTCAATATTATGCAAGATTGTCGGTAAAGAGTTTGTTAGATCAAGGTTTTCTTCTTCAAACATTTTCAATTTGGATGAAGTGTCAGAAATATCAGAGTCTTCTCGTTTTAGATTATTTTCAGCAGTTTGAAGAGATTTAGAATCGAAGTTTTCAAGTTTTGTAAGTAATTCATGTTTTTTTGTTTCAAAATTTTCTTTGATAGAAATTAACGAAGGAATTAAATTTTTTATCTCAGCAATACTAGCTTTTGACTTTGAAACATCCTTTACAGATACAGAACCAGAATCAATTCCGGTAACAATTGAATCAAGTATATTTTTAATTCCAGAAATATTATCAGCATCTAATGCATCATATGGGGTAGATGCCAATTTTGCCGTCAAATCTTTTAGGTCTTTATCATGAGATGATATATGGACAAATTTTCCAAGAGGTCTAGAAATTTTGGTAAACTCATCATCAATATGATGACGAATTTTCACTTCCTCAGAATCACAATCAGATAATTGAGATTTTACATTTATGTATGTCTTGTAATTAGAGGAATTTTTGATCTCTTTTATTTCAATTTGAAATTTTGTAATTTTTTTTCTCTTTTCATTAATAGAAGATTTCAATTCATTCATACGTGAATTTTGCTTGGATAGTTTTTCTAGTGTTTTTTTTCTAGAAGATAATAACTCATTAATTGTTTGAACCATATTTTCAGTGGCAGTAAAATTATCAATTAATTCATCCACCTCTTTTAGATTCCCAGTAAGTTCTTTTAGATCATTTGTGAATTTTTTTGCATATTTTTTTGCAAAAATATGAATTACTCTAGAATGCTTTCCCAACATATCACCTACTTTGTTTATTCCTGTGGTAGATATTTTTTTGAATCGTATTACATCGTCTGGAGAATTGATATCAGGGAAGGGATTTGCAAATTCTTTTTTTATTGATGAGATAACCTCTTTTTTTCCACGATTCACCATTATTTGAAAATGAGGATCAAGCTTATCAGGATCTAACTCATCTTCATGCAATTCATTTGCAATTTTTAGCAATACTTCTCTTTGAGGATCAATTCTATTTCGATGTGATTTTATTTCTGCTGTAAGTGTTTTTTTTCTAAGGATTACCATATCATCTAAAACCTTTGGAATATCATCCAATGTGATAATTTGAGAGGTAGAAGGAAAATTTTCTACAGGATCTTCATATTCCACTTTCTTTTTTTTGCCCCAGCCGAAAACCATAATCAAATTATCAATAGTTGAATTATATAAATTTGAGAAGTGTGTAGTTATAATATGAATTCAGGTTCCATAAAAAAATCCGTGATAATTGATACTGATTTGAAAAAAGCATGGTCAAAAATTAGTAAGATTGTAAAGTTAGATTGGCTGGAAGGTCAAAAATCAACAAAATTTTTAGGAGAAAAGAAGAGCGGAGTTGGCTCTAAACGATTAATTTCATTTGAAGATGGTTCAGAGGTGGAAGAACATATAGTTGGATGGAAAGTGAAAGAATATTTTTCATATATTGCAATTTCAGGATTGCCATTAAATGCATACCATGCAACCATTTCTACTGAAAAAATTAATGGCAAATCAGTGAAAATTACATGGGAATCATACTTTGCATCCGATTCTACAAAGAATGAATTTGAAAATTTTAAAGAATTTTTATCTAATTTCTATACTCAATCTTTGAAAAATCTAAAAAAAGAATTTTAGAATTTTTGAATTAATCTTGTTTTTGCAGAAAATGCAATTACTGCGACAATGGACACAACAAGTACTAATGAAACAACCACACCAAATTCAGGGACAACTTGAAAAGTAGATGTTTGACCTACAGGACCATGAACCCCAAGTATTGCATCTTCGTTCAAAGATCCAATAAAGTGCCCAATTCCTTGAAATGTTACATCGATATCAACAGGATAATCTTTAGAATCATATTCCAATGGTGTAGTAGTATGTACAGGGTATTTGAATAAATGACGATGTGCATCTTCTTCAGCAAATATCACTTTGTCATTTTGCGATATTTTGATATCATAATTAACATGGTTGATTACAAATCCATCTGATTCCATAAACTCAACCTCAATTGTTAGTGGTGAGCCTTTTGTTCCATCACTTGTAACAATGTTTGCGAATACTTCATTAATGACTTCAGGATCTTTTTCAGATACTTCAGGAGTGCTATCGCCATAAATTATAGATTCTGTTTGATCTACTGTTTTTCCATAATAAGATGCAATGTTATCTGTACCATCTGCACCTTCAGGCAATATTTGTAATTGACCAGTCATCCAAGGATGCACCATACAGAAATAATCAAAAGTTCCAGCAGTATCAACTTTAAAAGAATAATCAGATCCAGCTTGTTGTAATCCACTATCCCAAACTCCATCAGGTCCATCTACAGGAGTACCGCTTGTAGAAGTATGTGCTGCGTCATCACCATTTAGGAATGTTAACGTGTCACCAACATTGGCAGTAGCATATGAAGGAACAAAACAAAGATTTGTTACCTCACAACCTTGCTCTGAAGAACCACGACCATTTTCGATTTTTATTTCTTCTGCAAATGCAGTTTCAAATCCAATTGTGGTAAATGCTAGAGATATAGAAAGAATCATCAAACCAATTCCTAAATTTTGCATACTAACCTGTCCCATATTGAATATAAAACTAATGCTAATTTACAAAACTGGTGCTAAAAATTAATCATCAGAACCAAAAATAATCCCAGGAGAAATTTGATCTTCATCATGAATCTCAGTTTTCATTTTTATGATATTAAATTCATCATATGTTATTTCCAAAGTCACAGGAGTTGTTTTCCAGCCATATTTTGGGACGTTTTCGAGAGAGACTAATTGAGAAAATGATGAATTGTTGATTTCAAATTCTTTATGAAATGTTTTTTCCATACCTAAAATTTCCAATACTGCAAAAGATGATTTCCCAGTTTCATCAACAAATGTAATTAATACAGAATTTTTATCTTTTAAATGTACAGCATCAAATGTAAAATGAATAAAATCTGATTCATCATCAGAAATAGGATTTATAATTATTACTGCACTAACTGCAATAGTTGCAATCAATATAGTTAGAAAATTTTTTTGGGCAATCAATTATGAAAACTCTTTTTTTATAGAATTTAGGAATTTTGAGGAGACACGTACTCGCTCCATAGTTTGTTCCAAAGTCATTTCAGTTCCTCGTAAAGGATTCATTTTAAAGAATTTACGAACCTCTTTTTCTTGTTTTGCCTCAACAACTTGACCAATACTTGCAACAACTCTATTCAATAGTGTATTTCCAACTCCTGCTTTTTTCACAATCTTTTTCCAGTTCTTTTTTAACCATGACCACAAGAAATCTTTACCATAAATATTTGCGGCAATTCTCATTATTGGCATTTGAATATTTTGTGAACGAACATCAGGACCTAATGTAAATTCCAAAGTTTTCAATAACAAATTCTTTTGTTTGAAATTACACATTGCACCCAAAAATCTTAGTTTTTCTTCTTGAGATTTTGCTTTTTTGTATAATGATATGAATTTCTTGTATGTAGATTCATTGCCATTCCATGCAACTAAAACAAAAACTGTTTCTTGTAGATCCGCGGATAAGCTATTTTGATTCTTCAAGAATTTATCAAATCTTCGTTTTGATTCTTCAAGAATTTCTTCATCACCCAATTTACCTAATCCAGAGATTGCAAAACTTCGCAAAAGGGCATTGGTATGAGGTTCATTCTTTTTTGCATCCCAACCTAATCGGTCATGGATTGTTCTAAGGAAATTAAATGCATATTGTTTAATTTCGTCTGAGAATTTTTCCTTGTGGGTTAATGAATATAACGAGTAGAGATGATGTGCCAAATTTAGTGATGAAATGTAATTATCCTCATCAAAATATGCATTTGTAAAATCAAGATAATCTTGTAATTTCTTTTTTCCAGTCACACATTGTGAATAATAGTCATTTTGAATACTCCATCTATCTACATAGTTTAGTGTTTTTTCATCAATTAGAAGAGAGAGATTATCCAAAGTTTCAGAATCATAATCCACTCTGTAAAATCCAGTTCTTCCCGAATTAATTATGAAATTTCGTTCTTTGTTTTTGAGTTTGAATGATTGAGATTTTTTCTCCATTATATTGGAACTTGTAACATTTCCTTCATCTATAATTAAAGGAATTTTCCATATTCCTTTTTGGCTTGTCTTTGTTTCTTCTAATAGATACCGACTTTGTTTTAAAGAAATCGAGGAACCATTTCGTTTTACAGATAAAATTGGGAATCCAACCTGATTAATCCAAGTATTCATCATTTTATCAATTGGTTTTTTTGCTACTTCACCAATTGATTTCCATAAATCACGACCTTCAGCATTAGCGTATGCGTATTTTTTTAGATATTTCTGTAACCCTTTTTGGAAATTTTTGTCTGTTACAAAATGTTCAAGCATTCGTAGAATACAGCCACCCTTATCATATGAAATGGAGTCAAAAATTTGTCTAATCTCTGAGGGATGGTTTACCTTAACATCGATAGGATGAGAGGTCTTTAAGGCATCAAGAGACATTGCCGTATTCATTGCATCTTCTAAAAATTGATCCCACAAATCCCATTCAGGATAAAATTTGTCTACAATTTTTGTAGCCATGAATGTAGCAAAGCTTTCGTTTAACCACAAGTCATTCCACCATTTCATTGTAACCAAATTGCCAAACCATTGATGCGCCAATTCATGTGAAATGACTTCAGCTATGAATTGTTTAGTTCGGGTGGAAGATGTTTTTGGATCATACAACAGTATGGTTTCACGGAATGTAATTGCACCCCAATTCTCCATGGCACCTGCAGCAAAATCAGGAATTGCAAGCATGTCAAGTTTTGGTAAGGGATATTTAATTCCAAAATATTTCTCATATTCACCTAAGAATTTTTTTGTTAATTCAAGCGATAATTTTGCCTTGTTTTTATTTCCCTTTGTGGTTAAAACACGAATTTGTATATTTCTTAATTTAGTTTCTAGATACTCAAATTCACCAACTCCAAGATAAAGAAGGTAAGTAGACATTATCGGAGTACGTTCAAATTCATAGATCATTTTAGACCCAAAGTTTTGTTTTTTCTTCACAGGCATGTTGGATATTGCCATATAGTTTTTTTCTACTAGTAAAGAGACATCGAATGTGGCTTTTGTAGCAGGTTCATCCCAACATGGAAACGCCCTTCTTGCATCAGCTTCCTCAAATTGAGTAGTAGCCAGGTATTTGGTTTTTCCATTAGGATCAGTGTATTTGCTTCTATAGAATCCTAAAAGACGGTCATTTAGAATTCCAACATATTCTATGCAAAGTTTAATTTTTCCTGAAACTTTTTTTTCGGCAGTTATGAATAAAGATTCATTTTTTGCATCAAGTTTGAATTTTGTTTCAATCGTTTTACTTTTAGAAATAATGTAACATTTGTTAATTTTTATTTCAGCACAATTTAGCACAAATTTGTTTGAAAGTGTTGTTTTGAATGATAGAATCTCTATTCCTTTGAATGTAAAATTAGAGAAAAGAGGTTCAAATTGTATATCATAATTTATTTCAGAGATTCCCATTAAGATATTCTGAAGAAAATGGCTTATCTAAAGTTACTTTGACCCTGAATGTGCAGAAGCTTCTTGGAAAGCAGATGAACTTCTTAAATTATTGAATTGAATGCCTATAACGAGAGTAAATGAGTTTCAACCTGAAAGCATTATGTAAAAAATGTGGTAGAGAGATTATAGCAACTGAAGATCGTGGTGACAGAATGTGTGCGAGATGTAGAATTGATTTTAAACAGAAAAGACTCTATCAAGAAAATCTTAAAAAAGTTCAAGATGATTAAAATGGTTCTCATAGAAAATCTTGACTGAAAAGCAGATGATCTTCTTAAATTGTTGAATTGAATGGAAAAATGGTGATGATGTAATGAAAATGCTTACCAAGGCAATCGTGCTAGGTGAAGTTGGTTTCGTAATCGCCATTGGAACATATGTTTTTCTATATGTTATCTGATTCAATTCTTCAAAATAATTAAAATGGTTTTCCGCCCGGAAAGCACTCAAGGCGTACTATACCATTTGATGACTAAATTATAACAAAAACAGTCGATATTTCACACTGGACCCATGATAGATTAGGCAGTTCTGAACCTTACTTTAACGCAGAATGTCAAGAGGCCTCTGCAAAAGCTAATGAACTTCTTAAATTATTGAATTGATATCTTGAAAATCAAAAATTTACCTATCGTCTTAGCTGGTCTAATTGTTATCATTAGTATTCTACTTGTTGTAGTTGGTGATGGGACTTTGTTTCATACTGGTGAATACAACTATGCTAACGACAAAATCATAGCACGTTCCCCATGACCTGATTCAATTCTTCAAAATAATTAAAATGATTTTCTAGAAAATCTTAACTGAAAAGATTCGTGAATTGTTCTGTTTGGATAATTATTGGAAACCACCCGATATAGAATGTGAATTAGCAGTCGATAAGCTAACAAAATGGTATGGACATACTAAAGATTAAGATTCAATTTCAGGTAATGTACCTAGACGGTCACCTTCAACTTTATTATCATCAGTTCGAACATGTGTTTCACCATTAATATTAAACGCATTCACGATTTCACCAGGCTCCCAATCAGTTTCATTTTTTTTGTAAATAGTAAGATATTTTTTTCCTTTTTTTATGTGAGATGCAAGTGTTTTTTTATCAATTATCTCTGGTTTTCCAAACTCACTTCCAAAATCTTCATGGACTTGTACATGTGAAATGTTTGCAAGACCAGGACCTTTCTTTATTCCACTAACTACAAAATCTGCCCATTTACCCATAATTCTAGATCATTAAAATGAGTATATAATTTTTGACAGGTGTTTCAAACAAGTGCTAATCGTCTTTTACGGACTCGAGTTGTTTACGCAAATTTGCTAACTCATTTTTGAGTTCAGATGTGAGATCAATTTCATCAGTTTGCGATAATTCTTCTTTCTCTAATTGCGCTTTGGCTGCTTTAGCTTCATCTAGTTCTCTTTCTAGTGCTGCCTTTTCTTCTACCTCTTCACGTTTGAGTTGTTCTTTGGCTTCAGCTAATTCTTTTTCTAGTTGTTCTTTGGCAGATTTGGCTTCTGCAGCTGCTTTCGCTTCTGCTTCA
>Ga0114993_10003709_pt1 | contig 15673 bp, 14 predicted proteins | sample ArcticOcean_MG_C_FD_87042 | JGI IMG/M metagenome (GOLD analysis project Ga0114993, IMG submission 87042) | Marine microbial communities from western Arctic Ocean - ArcticOcean_MG_CB2_150 | ecosystem: Environmental > Aquatic > Marine > Oceanic | place: Arctic Ocean: Canada Basin | collected...
ATCAATTCCAATAATTTTTGAGAAAAGAATTTCAAAAAATATTTTAGAAATCTTATCATCTGCTATATCTGGTTCAAGTTTTGTGAGAGGCTCATCTTTTTTAAAAAAAAAATTGAACAAGCAAATATTTCCAAAAAATATAAATATTATTGACGACCCATTAATAAAAAAAAGTATTTATTCAATGCCTTTTGACAAAGAGGGTGTTAAATCAGAAAAGATGTATTTGGTAAAAAATGGAATACTTAAAAATGTAATTTTAGATAGTTATTATGCTAAAATGCTAAATAAAGAAACTAATGGAAGGGCTTCTGGTTTAAGTAATACATTTTTTGAACCAGGAAAACATTCTTATGAAGATTTGTTTGATTGTGGAAAAAAATTAATACTAATAACTGATATCATGGGTGCGTTTGGAAACGCTACAACAGGAGAATTTTCTTGTGGTGCAACAGGAGTGTATTATGAGAAAGATGTTTTTTACCCAATAAATAATTTTACTTTAGGTGGACAAATTATAAATATTTTTAATAATCTTATTTTGGCTAGTGATCTTGAATTTAAGTACTCTAAGAACTGCCCTACCGCTCTCATCACAGAAGGTTTAGTTGTTGGTGGTTGCTAAATAATTACTTTTTACCTTTTAAAATTTTTTCGTCAGCAATTTTATTTTTGTTTACACCTTCTTTTATAGTGTAATCTAAAGTACCGTGAGCACCAGCTTCAACGGCTTTACGCTGGTTTCTAAACAACGCTTTTTCTTTAGCTTTTTCAACTAAAGAGTTGGCATGTTTTCCTAAATGTTTGGTGTCTCTCATAAGAGAATATTATATACAATTATAGGTTGGGCGGCAATATAGTATTAAACTTTAAAAGATTCTCCACATCCACAGCGTTCAGTTTCATTTGGATTTTTAAACACAAATGTTGAAGAAAATTCTTCTTTTTTATAATCCATTTCAGTTCCCAAAAGATACATAATTGCTTTTGGATCTATCAATACTTTTACCCCTTTATCTTCAATGATTTCATCGTTTGGATTAACTGCTTTAGCGTATTCCATAACATAAGACATCCCAGCACAACCTCCTGAAGCTACACCAACTCTCAAACCAACTATTGGTTCATTGGTCTGTTTCATTATTTCTTTAACTCTCTCGGCAGCTCTGTTGCTTAATGTTATTGCTTGTTTGCTCATAAATCTAATTCTAATTTTGCTGCTTCTGACATTTTGTCTTTATCCCACGGAGGTTCCCATACTAAATTAAGATCTACATCAGAAACACCCTCTACATTCTTTATACTCTCTTTGACTTGATTTGGCAAACTTTCAGCAACTGGACAATTAGGTGATGTTAAGGTCATATCTACATTAACTTTGTTTTTATCATCAACTTCTACTTTATAAATTAAACCCAGCTCATAAATATTAACTGGTATTTCTGGGTCAAAAATTTTTTTTATTTCATCTATAACTTTATTTTTTAAATCGCTCATTAATCTGTAGCCTCACTATTTATCTCATCTTTATTACCTTCTATAGCTGAAGTTAAAGTATGCCAAGCCAATGTAGCACATTTTACTCGCATTGGATATTGTGTTACTCCAGATAATGACATTATTTTTATTTTTTGATCTTCATCAAGATTATTTGATTTAATTTCTTGGGTTTTTTTAATCATATTTAAAAAATCAATTACTATTTCTTTAGCTGTTTCTAAAGATTTTCCTTTTACTGATTCAGTCATTATTGAAGTTGATGCCATTGAAATAGCACATCCGCTGCCTTCAAAAGTTAAATTTTCTACTTTTTTTTCTTTATTTAGTTTCAAATAAACATGAACCTTATCTCCACAAAGCGGGTTGTATCCTTTTGCTTGGTGAGTAAATTCTTTACATATACCAAAATTCCTTGGGCTTTTACCATGTTCTAAAATTATATCTTGATATAATTGTTTTAAATCCATTATTTTAAATCAAAAATCTTTCTACATTTTTCAATTGCGCTACACAGTATATCTATATCTTCTTTAGTGTTATAAACACCTATAGACGCTCTAGCTGTTGCTAACAAATTTAATCTAGCGTGAAGAATTTGGCAACAATGATGTCCCGCTCTAATAGCAACCCCCTCCTCATCAACAATCGTTGAAATATCATGTGGGTGAATTCCTTTAATAGTAAATGATATAACTCCTGCCTTTTCTTTTGGGTTTCCTACTAAATTTACAGAATTAATTCTTTTTAATTTTTCTAAAGCATAATTGGTAAGTTCTTTTTCATGTTTTATTAAATTATCAATTCCAACAGACTCCATAAACTTAATAGATTCATTAAAAGCTACTATTTCAGCAGTAGCCATAGTTCCAGCTTCGTACTTTTCAGGAAGGCCAGCATATGTAATTTTATCTTTTTTAACTTCACTAATCATACCTCCACCACCAATATAAGGAGGTAATTTCTCTAACCATTTTTTTTTCGCATATAAGACACCAACACCAGTTGGACCATAAACTTTATGGCCTGATATTGCATAAAAATCACAATCTAAATCTTTAACGTCAATTTTTAAATGCGGAGCACTTTGACAGCCATCGACTAAAACTGGAATATTTTTTTTTCTAGCTATCTCTACAATTTCTTTTATAGGAACTATTGTGCCAGTTACATTTGATAAATGAGTAATTGCTATTATCTTTGTTTTTGATGTAATTAACTCTTTTAACTTATCAAGAATAATGTCACCATCATCATTGATGGGAGCAAACTTTATAATAGCTCCCTTATTTTCTCTTAAGTAATGCCACGGAACATAATTGGAGTGATGTTCTAATTCTGTTATTAAAATCTCATCTCCTTTATTAATATATTGCTGCCCAAAAGTACTAGCAACTAAATTAATAGCCTCTGTTGCATTTTTAGTAAAAATAATTTCATCTTTAGAGGATGCATTGATAAAATTTTTTATACTCATTCTTGTTTCTTCAAATTTATTTGTAGCGTTCACAGCTAATGCATGAATGCTTCTACCTACATTTGAAAATTCATTTTTATAAAAATTATCAAGACAAGTTATTACATTGATGGGTTTCTGAGCTGAGTTTGAGCTATCAAGGTATACAAGTGATTTGCCATTTACTTTTTTAGAAAAAATTGGAAATTGATTCTTAATGTTATTAATGTCCATTAATTTGTTCCTCAAACTTGTTTTCAATAAATTTTTTAACTGAGGGGTTTTTAATATAATCAACTACATCATTTAGAAAACCTTTTATTAAAAGTTTAATTGAATCATTTTTAGTTAATCCTCTTGTCATTAAATAATGAAGAGCATCCTCATCAATATTTCCTGATGTAGATCCGTGAGAACATTTTACATCATCAGCATAAATTTCTAACTCTGGTTTTGAATTAAACTCCGCTTCATCATTTAATAGCAAAGCTTTACTTAATTGGTAAGCATCTGTTTTTTGAGCAATATCTTTAACAAAAATTTTACCCTGAAATACACCTTTGCTTTCTTCACTTAAGACATTTTTAACTTTTTGATAACTTTTACAATTTGGAGCTAAATGATTAATACAAGTTTTAATTTCCTGATGTTCATTTTTTTTTAAAAATAAAGCTGATAGTATATTACATTCACAGTTTTCATTAATAAGATCACATTCTATATCTATTTTATTAAATTTTAATCCTGATGAAAAAATTAAGTTCAAATAATTTGAATTAAGCAATAATTTACACTTTAAAAATTTGTGAAAAAATCCATCACTTTTATTTTTTTGAATAGTTAAGTTTTTAAGCTTTGAATTTTTTTCTAAAATTAGATTCTCATATACATTATTTATAAATTTAGATTTAGATTCATTGATCGTATATTCTATTGTGTGTAGTTCAGAATTTTCATTTAGTTTAATTCTATTTTTATTATTTAAGATTATATTTTTTAAATCTTTTGTAAAAAGATTATAAATAACTAAAACTTTTTTAAATTTGTAATTTTTAGCTATTTCTAAAGAATAGCCATTTTCAGCTAATGCATGATTTAAGTTTACTAAAGAGTTGCTAGTTGTTTTATAATCAGTACTTTTATCAAATGAATTTATTATAATTTTACTTTTTTCTTCATAATTAAAATTACTTGACTGCAAATTACCGTCTACAAGTAAAATATAATTATGTTCGAAGTCACTAATTAAATCTATATTTTGTTGATTAAATGAAGTTTCTTTTATTTTAAGTTCATTGAAATTACTATCAACAATGTATTTAAAGTCTGAGAATTTCCAATCTTCAAGTTTTTTATTAGGAAATCCGGAGGCCTTGAAGAGTTCTAGATTTTTTATCCTAAAATCTTTTTCATCTGAAGTTATTTTTTTAATTTTATCAATCTGATTAGAATTGACTTCAAAGTTTTGCATCATTTTAGTTTAATTTTGTATATCCGGTTTTTTCTAACTCTTCAGCTAATTCACCATGACCAGTTTTTATAATCCTACCACCAGATAGCACGTGAACAAAATCTGGTTTTATATAATCCAAGAGTCTCTGATAGTGAGTTATAACTAAAAATGATTTTTTTTTATCTCTCGATAAATTAACTCCCTTAGCTATGATTTTTAAAGCATCAATATCTAATCCAGAATCTGTTTCGTCTAAAATAGAAAGGATAGGATCTAAAATTTTCATTTGCAAAATTTCATTTTTTTTCTTTTCTCCTCCTGAAAATCCAACATTTAATTGTCTTGATAAAAATTTTTCATCTATTCCAAGTTCTAAAGATTTTTCTTTAACTAATTTTAAAAAAGATAAAGTATCTACCTCTTTTTTTCCATTTGCTTTTAAAACAGAATTTAAAGATGTTTTTAAAAAATTGTTTGTATTTACACCTGGTATTTCTAAAGGGTATTGAAAAGCTAAAAAAATTCCCTTTTGTGCTCTTTCTTCTACAGGAACTCCTTTTAGATTTTTTCCTTCAAAATTTATCTGACCCGAAACTTCATATCCACTTTTGCCAGATAAAACATTAGCTAACGTACTTTTACCTGATCCATTTGGTCCCATTATTGCATGTAATTCTCCTGGTTTAATACTTAAATTTAAACCATTTAAAATCTGCTTACTATTAATCGATACTTGTAAATTTTTAATTTCCAACATTAACCAACGCTTCCTTCTAAGCTAATACCAACCAATTTTTGAGCTTCAACAGCAAACTCCATTGGTAATTGTTGCAATACTTCCTTGCAAAAACCGTTAACTATTAGTCCTACAGCTTCTTCTTGATTTAATCCTCTTTGGTTGCAATAATATAATTGATCTTCATTAATTTTTGAAGTTGTGGCCTCATGCTCAACAATTGAAGAAGAATTTTTACTTTTAATATATGGCACTGTATGCGCTCCACATTTATTTCCCATTAAAAGTGAGTCACATTGAGTATAATTTCTAGAATTTAGCGCTTTTTTACTAATTGAAACTAAACCTCTATAAGTATTATCAGCTTTACCAGCAGATATCCCTTTTGAAATAATTTTGCTTTTAGTATTTTTTCCTAAATGAATCATCTTTGTTCCAGTATCAGCTTTCTGATGATTGTTAGTAATTGCTATTGAATAAAACTCTCCTACTGAGTTATCACCTTGTAAAATACAGCTGGGATACTTCCATGTAATAGCAGATCCTGTTTCTACCTGGGTCCAAGAAATTTTAGAATTTTTTCCTCTACATGCTCCTCTTTTCGTTACAAAGTTATAAATCCCACCCTTTCCATCTTTATCTCCTGGATACCAATTTTGAACTGTAGAATATTTTATTTCAGCATCATCTAAAGCAATTAATTCAACATTAGCTGCGTGAAGTTGATTTTCATCTCTCATGGGCGCTGTGCATCCTTCTAGATAACTTACATAACTCCCTTTATCTGCAATAATTAATGTTCTTTCAAATTGGCCTGTTTGAGCTGCATTAATTCTAAAATAAGTTGATAATTCCATTGGGCATCTCACTCCTTCAGGAATATATACAAATGATCCATCTGTAAAAACTGCAGAATTTAAAGTTGCAAAATAATGATCTGTAATTGGAATTACAGAACCTAAATATTTCTTAACTAATTCTGGATGTTTCTGAATTGCTTCTGATATTGGGCAAAAAATAATTCCTTTTTCTGCCAATTTTCCTTTAAAACTTGTGGCAACTGAAACTGAATCAAAAACTGCATCTACAGCTACTCCACTCAATCTTTCTTGTTCTTTAAGAGGAATTCCTAATTTTTCATATGTTTCTAATAGTTTAGGATCTACTTCGTCAAGACTTTTTGGTTTATCTACAACACTTTTTGGAGCAGAATAATAATATAAATCTTGATAATCAATTTTTGGATATTTTGGTTTTTGCCAGTTTGGTTCTTTTACTTTTTTTAACCTATCAAAAGCTTTAAGCCTCCAATCTAACATCCATTTTGGTTCTTTCTTTGCTCTAGATATAAATTTAATAACTTCTTCACTTAATCCTTTTGGTGCTCTGATACTTTCAATATCTGTAGTAAATCCATATTTATATTCTTTTGTATTTTCTAATTCTTGCTGCTTCATAGGTTTAAAATTCCTTATTGATTTTTTTTACCTTATAAATAATATCTCCAAGTGTGTTTTTTTCAAAAAAACTATTTATATGATCTTCTAGTTCATCCCATAGATCATGAGCAATACACTTTATTGACTTACCATTGCATCCCTTTTTAGATTCTTTTTTACACCCAACGGTTTTTACTTTTTCTATAGAATTTATGATGCTTGATAATTTAATATTTTCAGGAGGTTTTGATAGTAAATATCCTCCAAGAGGGCCTCTAGAGCTTTGAACGAGATTATTTTTTTTTAGTTGTAAAAAAATTTGTTCTAAAAAAGATATTGAAATACCCTGTCTTAACGAAATCTCAGTTAAACTTGTTGGACAATTAGCATTATTTTTTGCTAAATCAGCCATTGCCATTACTGCGTAACGTCCTTTACTCGTTAATTTCATAAGAAAAGCCTTTAAATTATAATGTTTTTAAAGAATCCTACCAAAAAGGTCAAGTATAGAAAAAAATAAAATTGTCACACTATAAACGTGTTATAAATCATCCTCATTTTTGAAAATAATAATCAATATTAAGTATTTATGATAAATAAAAATAAAGAAGTCTTTATTCCGGGTCCAAGTGGAAGAATACAAGCAAAATATTCAAAAAGTGAGGAACAAGGATCTCCCGTTGCTTTAGTTTTATCTCCACATCCTCAGTATGGAGGAACAATGAATAATAAAATTGTGTATGAATCTTATAACTGCTTTTACAAAAATAATTTTTCAGTAATTAGAATAAATTTTAGGGGTGTGGGAAAAAGTGAAGGTATATTTGATAATGGTCAAGGTGAATTATCAGATGCTGCAGCGGCACTTGATTGGATAGAAAAAGAAAATCCAGATTATAGTCAGTGTTGGGTATCAGGATTTTCGTTTGGAGCATTAATTTGTATGCAATTAATAATGAGAAGACCGGAGGTCCACAAGTTTATTACAATATCTCCTCAACCTAATTTGTATGATTTTACTTTTTTGTCACCTTGTCCAATTTCGGGAATAATAATATCAGGGAAAAATGATGAATTGGTTCAACCAGATAGTATATTAGCTTTAAAAAAAAAATTGAGTCTTCAAAAAAATATTGATGTAAAATTTAATTCTATCCAAGGGGCAAATCATTTTTTTAAAAACAAAGAAGAAGAATTAAGCAATACAATAAATCAATATATAAAAGAAAAAATTACCATAATTTAAATTTTATAAATTGTTCCTCCTAAAGATGGCAATCTGACACCAGTTGTTTCTGGCATTGTAATAATTTTTTTTAAATAGGATCTTATTGCCAAGTATGCAAAAGCTTGTGATTCAATATAATCTCCATTAAAATTAAAATGATCCACCAAGTAAATTGGTTTTTTTATTATTTTTTTTATATTATTTATAATATATTTATTTTTTCTACCTCCTCCTGAAAATAATATTTTATTTGGAGTTTGTTTAAAATTATTTATTGCATTACAAATTGTTTTAGCTGTTAGCATTGATAAAGTAGCACTTCCGTCTTCTAAACGTATTTTTTTTAAAATGTCTAGATTAAAATATTTAGTATCCAAAGTTTTTGGGAATTTTCTTTTGTAATATGGATCTTTTAATAATTTTTTTAATATTTTATTATTTGGTTTACCTGATGCTGCAAGCCTTCCATCGGGGTCAAATTCCATTTTTGTATTAATTTTAATCCACTTATCAATTAAACAATTACCTGGGCCAGTATCAAAGCTAATTAATTTTTTTTTTTTATTAAGATATGTAATATTTGAAATGCCACCAATATTTATTAGAGCTAACGGTAAAGCTGATTTAATTTTGTCCAAAATAAGTTTATGATACAATGGGGTGAGGGGAGCTCCCTGACCTCCATTTAAAATATCATTTTCTCTAAAGTTATATACAACTTTTGTTTTTGTCATTATTGATAGTAATTTTGGATTCCCTATTTGTATTGAATAACCTTCATCAGGTTTATGTATAATTGTTTGTCCATGAAAACCTATTAAATCTATTTTAATATTTTTATTTTTTTTTATAATTAATTTGCATGCATTTAAATGGTGTATTGTTATATCTTTTTCTATATTTTTAATATTCTTATCAAATTTGTTTAAACTTTCTCCTGATGTACATTTTTCAATTGTTTTGATAATCTTTAACTTGAGTGACTTACTATATTTTAAGTATAAATCGTCGATTATTTCAACAAAGTCTTCTCCATTAGATTTAATAATCGAAGCATCTACGCCATCTATTGATGTACCACTCATTAAACCTAGACTATAAAAATTTTTGTTCATAAATTATATTTAATTTAAATCAAAACTTGTATATTACTCTTCTAATTAAGGTTAAAAACGCATGCAAGAAACATTTCTAAAAGAGTTCCAAAAAAGAGGTTACTTTCATCAATGTACTGATTTGGAGCAGCTTAATAATGAACTTAATACTAGCAAAATTAAAGCCTATATAGGATTTGATTGTACTGCACCAAGTTTACATGTTGGGAGCTTAATTCAAATTATGTGTCTGCGTTTACTTCAAAAGTATGGACACCAACCAATTGTGTTATTAGGTGGAGGAACAACACTTATCGGTGATCCATCAGGGAAAGAAGAAACTAGAAAAATTCTTGATAAAAGTATTATTAATAAAAATATAAAGAGTATTAAAAATATTTTTAGTATTTTTTTAAATTCTAAAAATAAAAAAACAAAACCTATTTTTGTAAATAATTACACTTGGCTTGGAAAATTAAACTACATAAACTTTTTAAGAGAAATTGGAAAACATTTCACTGTAAATAAAATGTTAAGCTTTGATAGTGTCAAGCTACGCTTAGAGAGAGAACAGTCTTTAAGTTATATGGAATTTAATTATATGATGCTCCAAGCGTATGATTTTTTTGAACTAAATAAAAAGTATAAATGTATTTTACAAATTGGTGGTTCTGATCAGTGGGGAAATATAGTTAATGGGATTGATTTAATTAAAAGAAAAGAAAAAAAACAAACATTCGGTCTGACAACTCCATTATTAACAATATCCTCTGGAGAAAAAATGGGAAAAACTGAAAAAGGAGCTATTTGGCTAAATCACAAAATGCTTTCAGCATATGACTACTGGCAATTTTGGAGAAATACAGACGATGATGATGTTGTAAAATTTTTAAAACTTTTTACCGACATAGACATTCATCAAATAACTGATTTGGAAAATAAGAATGAAGATATTAATAAATTAAAAGTTTTACTTGCTAACGAAAATACAAAAATGCTTCATGGAATTAAAGCAGCAGCGGAATCTGAATCAACTGCACAAAAAACTTTTAAAGATAAATCTATAGGAAAAAGCCTACCTGTTATAAAACTTAAAAAAAAAATTATTGTTAATGGTGTTAATATTTTAAACTTAGTTATTCATACTAAACTTGCAAACTCAAAGAGTGAAATAAGAAGAATGATTAAAAATAGTGGCTTAAGAATTAATAATGAAATTGTAACTGATGATACAAAAATAATTAATGAAAGTAACTTTGATGATAAAAATAGTATGAAAGTATCTCATGGTAAAAAACAACATGTAATTGTAAAAATTATTTAGCTCCTTACTTTTTCTTTTTTTTCATATTTTCAATTGCTCTAACAATAAATCTTGGAGTTAATGTTTTAATAGGATTTATTGTAGTTTTAATATCTTTGGGAGTACCTTTCATTTTAAAACTTACACCAACAACACCTTCTCCAGATTTTTTTCCAACTAAAATATCTCCAATAATTGGAATGGATGCTATTATTGAATTAAGCTTCGTTGCTGGGACTAAAGTTCCTCGTAAACTTACTAAATTTCCTTTGTTAACATATCCTTCTAACAAAATTGATATTGCTGGTCCCATAGCTAAAGCATCTTCTATATTTAATATATTATTTTTAGAATTAGACTTCATTTCAAAAGAGTCAAAACGTATTCCTTCTCCAGTTAATGTATCAGCAATACCTTGAAGGGAAGCTAAGGTTAATAGTTTAGCTAGAGCAGGCACTCTTGATACTTTAAAATCCGTAATTACCAAATTTGAATTAGAAAACTCTTTTGTTATAATTGATTCATAATTTAATTTTCCACCTTCAAATCCTTCTATAAAATCAAAATTTTTTATAAAGGGCCTTGCTCTGTCAGAAATTATTTGAAGTGTTTTTTGTTTATTGTTAATTTGATAAATGGACATTTCAATTATCTCATTTTCTGAAAAATTTCCTTTTAAACTTAATTTATCATAAGAACCTTTGTTAATAGATGCAATCATACTAAGGTCATTAACAACATCATTTGTCCCCGTGATAGCTTTTTTAAAATTAATTTTAATTTCACTGGTAACATTTTTACTTAATATTTCTTTATCACTTTTTTTATAGAGAGATTTAAGCAACGGTTGAGCATCAAATATTTCACCTAAAAAGGTAATTTTTTTATTTTTTTTAGCTGAAAAATCATTATTTTTAAACCCTTTTTTAAAAGTTTTAATTTTTAACTCTTTAAAGTCATTTACTTGAAAATTTTTATTTAATTTTATATTTGATAAATAAATTTTAGTTTTACCAGACGTAAGATTAAGTTGATTTATATTATAAAATTTATTTGGAATAAAATTTAAATCAAAGGTCATTTTAGATTTTTCACCCTGATTTTTTATATAATTAAGTTTAGAAATGTTAACTGTAGTATCAGATAAATCAACAATGGCATTAATATTAAAATCTTTTTTATTGTAGTTGTAAGTTTCTTTTAATTTAATGCTATTGAACTCATTATTCAATTTTATAAATCCATTTAATTCAATTGTGTTGTTATATTTTGTATTAATAAGTTTAATATCAGAATCTTTAAGTATTATTTTTTCATTAAAATTAGGTAAATATGTTATTATATTTTGACTTCTTTTGGTAACTATTTGAAGATAAGGAATATTTCCTTCTACATAATAATCTAAATTTTTTAATTTAAGTTTTCTACCTAATTTAAAACTAATATCTGTTTTTATGTCACCAGTTCCATTTATATCAATAAAATTGTTAGTATTAAAACCAAATAAAGTTGATATTTTTTTAATTTGAGAAAATTTAAACTTTCCTTTTGTTTTTAATAAACTTTTTATTTTTATTTCCTGATTCTCATGTTTAATATTTATTGTACTATCTTTTAAGTTTATATCATAGATGGATCCTTTGCTAATTAGTACATCAAAAAGATCTTTAATATCATTTTTTGAATGAGTGATTTCTGCTGTTAGATTTTCAATGCGAAATTCTTTTGTTAAATTAATTGTTGCATCAATTACTTTAGCAGAAAATTTATATTTTTCTCCTATCGTTCCATCATGCTTAAATGGAATGGTAAATTTTCCTTCTAAGATTCCTTTATCAAATATTTTTTTAATTTTTTTATTTATAATTTTTGGAACAAAGATATTGGTAATTTTAGTTAAATCTTTAATATCATTTTTAGCAAAAGCTATTTCTGCTTTTTTTAATAAAAAATCTGATCCAAAAAATGATTTTAAAGACACAAAAAAAGTAAAGTTTGATAAATCAATTTTATTACTTCTAATTAAAATATATGGATTTTGTAATTTTACAATAAGATCTAATTCGATGGGGTTTAGATGTATTTTTGTTTTTTTAAATTTTAATTTTAAATTTTGATTTACCTCGTTAGTTTTTTTTATAATTAAATCATCAAATTTATCAGTCGTAATACCAAAATAGGTAAGATAAATTATTGATATAAAAAAAATTACTAATAGAAAAATAAATGGTTTTAAAAAAAATCTCCACATACTTATTTTATTTTTTTCTTTGTTTTGTAAAGTGCCGCTTCAAGAAAACTGTCTATATCACCATCCAAAACGCTTTCTGGGTCTGTATTTTCTAAATTATTTCTTAAATCTTTTACTAATTGATAGGGTTGTAACACATAAGATCTTATTTGATGACCCCAACCAATATCAGTTTTAGTTTTTGCTAAATTTTCTGAAGCTGCTTCTTTTTTTTGTATCTCGTAATTATATAAACGTGCTTTAAGCATATTGAAACAAGTTTCTTTATTTTTATGTTGAGATCTTTGGTTTTGACATTGAACAACAATATTACTTGGTAAATGAGTTATTCTTACAGCGCTATCTGTTGTATTAACATGCTGACCACCGGCCCCACTTGATCTATATGTATCTATTCTAATATCTTTTTCTTGAATATCTACTTTTATACTATCGTCAACAACAGGATAAACCCAAACACTTGCAAAACTCGTGTGTCTTCTTGCGCCTGAATCAAAAGGTGAAATTCTAACTAGTCTATGGACACCAGACTCAGACTTTAACCACCCATGCATATAAGCACCTGAAATCTTTAATATAGTTGATTTTATTCCAGCTTCTTCTCCACGATGTTCACTAATAATCTCAAATTTATTATTATTTTTTTCTATCCACTTGCAGTACATCCTTCTTAATACTTGCGCCCAGTCTTGACTTTCTGTACCTCCAGCACCGGCATGTATTTCTAGATAAGCATCAAGATGATCGTTTTCTTCAGATAAAAAGCAAGAAACTTCAATCTTTTTAATTTTATTTAATAATAAAAATATTTTTTTTTCACAGTCTTTTATTACTTCAATTTCATTCTCTTTTAAAGCCAACTCAAAAAGTTGATCTAAATTTTGCAATTCATTTACGGTGAAATTAAAATCATTTAAAATGTCTAAAAAAAATTTTTTTTCTTTTAAAATTTTTTGTGCAAGAACTTTGTTTTCCCAAAAATTTTCTTTTTCTATTTTTTTATCAAATTCCAGTATTTTTTCTTTAATTTTATTTTCATCAAAGATACCCCCTAACGTTATCAATTATTTTTTTTGTTTCAAAAATTGTAGCTTTTATATCTTTCATAATTAATAAAATTTTAAAGTATTTCTTTCTTTTTTTGAATCATATAACTCAAATGTATTCTTATTAAGATTTTTTTCAAGGACAACTGTAAGAAAGTCCTCTGGTTTAAAAGACTCATATATTATTTTTTTTGTTTTTGAATCTGGTTGAAGTCCAGTTTCGGCATCAACCATAACTAAATTTATACTTTTTGGAACTCTGAAAGGTAAAGCCTCTTTTTTTTTAACTACACTTTTAACAAATTTTTTAAAAATAGGGAGAGCTGCTCTTGATCCAGTTTCATATTTACCTAAAGTTTTAGGTTCATCAAAACCAACGTATACACCAATAACTAGTTTAGATGTAAATCCTAAAAACCATGCATCCATATTTTTATTTGTTGTACCGGTTTTTCCTGCCAGTGGAATTTTTAAATCTCTTAAATTTCTTCCAGTTCCTCTTTGAATAACCCCTTCTAACATCGATGTAATTTGATAAGCAGTTTCAGCAGAAATAATTTGTTTTCTGTTATCTTCTATAGATGGTATTTCTTCTTTTAAATACGAAATGTCTTCACATCCTTTACATTTCCTTTTATCGGCATTAAAAATTGTTTTTCCTCTTCTATCTTGAATCCTATCAATAAAAATTGGTGTAACTTTTTTTCCACCATTAGCAAATGTAGAGTAAGCATTTGTGAGTTGAATCAAAGTTGTTTCAGCAGATCCTAAAGAAACGGAAAGCAATTCTGGAACATCGCTGTATATTTCAAGATTGCTTGTAATTTTAGAAATTTCATTAAAACCTACTTTTTGAGCAACTCGAACAGTCATTAAATTTCTAGATTTTTCTATCCCTACTCGGAGAGTTGAGGGTCCATAAAACTTTTTTCCATAATTTTCTGGTTTCCAAGTTTTTAAACCCTCGCCTTGGTCAAATACTAACGGAGCATCTAAAACTAGGGTTGAGGGATTAAAGCCATTTTCTAACGCAGCTGCATACACAAATGGTTTAAAAGCAGAACCAGGTTGCCTTTTAGCTTGGGTAGCTCTATTAAATTCACTTAATTTAAAACTAAAACCTCCTACCATTGCAAGAACTCTACCCGTAAAAGGATCCATAACTACAATAGCTCCATTTATCTTGGGCAATTGTTTTAAATCCCATTTATTTTTTTTTATTTTTTTTACGTAAATAATATCATTTATTTTTAAAAAATCTTCAAAACTTTTTTTTCTAGTCCATAAAACATTTTTAAAATCTATAAATCCAATTTCTTTATTTTTCGTTTTAATTTTAATTAATAAATTATTTACATCAATTACTTTAGCTAGCTCCCAATTTAAACTTTTATCAGGAATAAATTTTTCTACACTTTCTTCCCAATTTTCTTTTTTTAAATTTATTATTACTCCTCTCCAACCATGTCTTTTATCATATTCCTCCAAACCATTTCTTAAAGATTTTAAAGCCTCTATTTGATAATTGGAAGTTAAGGGAGTTCTAATTGAAAGACCCCCTTTATATAAGTTATCATAGCCATATTTACTGCTAATTATTCTCCTTACTTCTTCAGAGTAAAAATTTGCTTCTTCAAAAAGTTTTATTTGCCTTTTTTGTGTTTTTATTTTTTTTTTTCTTAAATTTTCATACTCAAAATTATTAATATATGAATTTTCGTATAAATTTTTTAAAACAAAGTTTCTCCTTTTTTTTGCTATTTCAATAGATTTATATGGATTATACTTGCTTGGTGCTTTAGGTAAGGCAGCCAAAAGAGCTGCCTCATCATAGGTTAAATCGGCAACTGCTTTGTCAAAATATTCCAAACTGGCTGCTGCTATGCCATATGTACCTTGTCCCAAATAAATTTGATTTAAATATAATTCCATAATTCTTTCTTTTGTGTAAGCTCTTTCAATTCTAAAAGCTAAAATAGCTTCTTTTATTTTTCTTTTTAAGGAAACTTCACTAGTCAAAAGAAAATTTTTGGCAACTTGCTGTGTTATGGTTGAAGCGCCCTCTAGCCTCTTTTCTGAAAAATAATTTTTTACATTTTTAATTATAGCTCTAGTAATACTTTTCGCATCAACTCCAGGATGTGAGAAAAAATTCTTATCTTCGGCAGAT
>Ga0114993_10003710_pt1 | contig 15669 bp, 8 predicted proteins | sample ArcticOcean_MG_C_FD_87042 | JGI IMG/M metagenome (GOLD analysis project Ga0114993, IMG submission 87042) | Marine microbial communities from western Arctic Ocean - ArcticOcean_MG_CB2_150 | ecosystem: Environmental > Aquatic > Marine > Oceanic | place: Arctic Ocean: Canada Basin | collected...
ACTTGGCCGGGGTCAAAGAGCAACTGGCCAAGGGAACCAAGGTGGACAGCCAGGATGCAATGGGCATCACCGCGCTCTCGATCGCGACGCTTATGGGAGAGGTTGAGATAGCCGAGTTCCTAATCAGCAAAGGCGCCGATGTAAACGCGCGAGGTAAAGACGGCGGGACCGCCCTGTTAGGCGCGGCGTTTCTCGGCCGTGTGGAGGCGGTGAAGCTGCTGCTGGACAAGGGAGCCAAACCCAACCTTCGCAATCAAAAAGGGGAAACCTCATTGGATGCCTCCTCCGCTGAATGGAACGAAGAACTGCGGGGCATTGTCGGGTTCATCGCCGATTTCCTGAAAATCAAGGTGGACATGGAGGCCGTCGAAACCGGCCGGCCGAAGGTCGCCGCCATCCTCCGCTCCAACGGTGCCAAGCTCGGTTCCGCCATGGAGCTGCTGCCGGAGAAAGACATCTGGACCGCGGCCAAGAAAGGCAACCTCGGCGCAGTCAGGGATTTTCTGGCCAAGGGAATCAAGGTCAACAGCCCCGATTCATCCGGCTCCACGCCGCTTTCGATGGCGGCCCTCACCGGTCAAGTCGAGACCGCCAAGTTTCTAATCAGCAAGGGCGCGGACGTCAACGTGCGGCACAAGGACGGAGGCACTCCCCTGCACGGCGCGGCCTTTCTCGGGCAAGTTGTCATCGTCGAGCTGCTGGTGGAAAACAAAGCCGAGGTAAACATCCGCAACAACAAGGGGGAAACTCCCCTCGACACGGCCTCCGCAGAATGGGGCAAGGTGGAGTTCATCGTCGGGATCATCGCCGGCTTCCTGAAAATCAAGGTCAACACCGAAGCCGTCAAAGCCGGCCGACCAAAGGTGGTCAAAATCCTGCAAGCCGCCGGCGGCAACCCCGAAAAATAAGCCGCCGGCAGCACATTGGAGGGACGAGCTTGCGGGTCCGGGATCGTCAAAAATTTTGCCGTTTCGCAATTGGTGGATGCGGCACCCGGGCGCTATGTTCAACCCAAGTTCTTCGTCGGCGCTGAGAATTTTGTCGTCCTGCCGTCAAATCTGGTCGGGAGACCCGATTCTCCCAATGTTCTCCCTATGTCTCAGTGATGTTGGGGTGTGGGATTCTTCGATTCTGTGAATCCCGGTGTTTTTCAGGGGTATTGAGGAAAACAGTGGGATTGAGATGAGGATACTATGAACTTCTCTGAATCGGGATGGTGGGGGTAGGATTCTCTTGAGCAATGAAAGTACTGATACTACAATTCTACTCTTAATTGCTTGTGCTTCCACTCCTCCTCTTTATTCCATCAAAAATATCCTTCTCGGGCGAAGGTACCTCGACCTTTGAATCCTTCAAGTGAAGGCTCCAGCTTCCCGGCCACGGTTTTTGCGTTGTGGGAGGACGGCCGCGATCGAGCAATCCCCAGAACACCTGTCGACCCTCCAGCATGGCTTCTTCCCGAGTCCTGCCGAGGCGCTTGTCTTTTCCGAAGTATGGCGCAAGACGAAGGGTCTGCGGGTGAACGTCATACATCAGGTTTGGCCACATCGTTGCCAGATACAGTTTCTTTGGAACGTATGGCTTCAAGCCTAATTCCGCTAATTCGGGAAAGCGATCGGGATCGCCAGCGGATTTGTAGGCCGCAACCACTGCGCGCGCCACGTCCCCCACCCCGTGCGCGTAATACCCTTCCTGCATGACGGGTTGTTCGCCCACCACAACCGGTGGCTGCAGACAACGAATCGCGGCAACAAGACGCTGCTCAATCTCTTCGAGGCCTCGATGATGCTGGTAGCGTTCAAGTATCAGATGCGGGCTGTCTCTACCTCGCCAGGCAAACTCGTTGAAGTTGTATCCAACCGTTACTCCCATCGCTGTCGTCACGGCATCCGTCTTATGGGTATTGACGTCGCCACCGGTCTGGAAGGGCTGGTGCGCAGATCGGCCCATCAAGATGTAGGCGCTGTCAAAATGCTCACCAACGGCAGCCATTGCCGATCCGTTGATGTGATGATCGTGAGGCGAGCCGTAAAGAACTCCCATCTGGCGTCCGGAGTCCCGTTGTTTCTTCCAGTTCCTTCCGCCATCGGAGGTTTGCATCACGGTTCCCCGGTCGCCGGTCACCCAACCGTGAAGGGGATCCGTGAAATGAACGCTGCGCCACCATCCGGTTGTTCCGGTCGGCGCTACTTTCCAGCTTCCGGATGTTGCCTCACGTTGCAACAGGCCGAATTGGCTGACTGCCCAGACCTGGTTTTTATCGGACACACTGAGATCGTTCAGGTTAATGAGGTTAAAAAGTTTTTCATCCACAAGAATTTTTTCGGGCGCCCAACTTTTCCCACCGTCTTTAGTATAAAAAATGTTGCCGTGCTGGCCGATGATCCAGCCTTCCATTGGATTGGCGAAACGCACGGCGCGGTAGTTCAGCGAAATATCGTACGGCCGTCGAGGCGCGGGCATTGGCTGCTTCGTCCAGCTTTCGCCACCGTCCCTGGTGACCATCGCCGTCTCAAAGCGGCCCACCGTCCAGCCGCGTTTGTTGTCGATGAAATGCACGTCGTAAAGCCAGGCCGGTGTCGGCACCTTGCGCATCTGGTTCCAGTTGTCTCCTCCATCCCGGGTTCGCCAGACGGTTCCAAATTCACCCACCGCCCAGCCATTCTCTTGATCCAGAAAGGTCAGTCCAGTGAGCCAACCTCCTACTGAATCCAGCTGAACCTTCCATGTCGCCCCGCCGTCCGTGGTTGCGAGAATCACCCCCATGCCTCCCAGAATCGCCACCTCATAGTCCCGCGGCCAGCCGCCCACTGCCCATCCGCGTTTGCGGTCGATGAAAAAAATCTTTTCAAGAAAGAAATGGGTGCCGGTTTCCTGTTCTTCCCAGGTGGCGCCGCCATCACGGGTATGCAGGATTGTTCCCAACCCCCCTGCGGCCCAGCCATGAGTCTCATCGACGAAACTGACACTGGCCAGGCGATCGCCGCTGCGATCCCGCTTCAACGAGTCGGGACCGCCCGCACCGGCTTCGCGACCGGGCGCCGGCCCAGGACGTGTTCCACCCTTGGCCACGGCTTTTGTCTTCTGCGGATCGATTGCCATCCACCCGAAGTGTGCCGGATCGCGGATTACCCTTGCCGGAACCGACCAGAAAAAATTCAGCTCGTTGCCCTGCGATAGCTTTCCCTTTTGATTGTTCTTCCAGAACCAGGCCGCATCCGTGGCGCGCGCATTGTCCCCGGAAACGCAACGGTGAAGGTTCAAGCCCCAGCGCCCGGGCACTTGGCCAGGTTCGCACAATGCGCCGAAGGGAATCACCAGTTCAACCGACCAGTGTTTCCCGTCCGGATTTTTGTCGACTTTTACCCTGGTTCCCGAATCCCATTGCGGATGCGGCATCACCGTGAACATGCCAAAAGAATCATAGTAGCGCTGCAAAAGAACGCCATCGGAGTTGACCATGAATTGAAATGATCCTGCATGATAGGGATCGGCTTTGGTTAGGTCCGGCGACAACAACACCTCAACGTAATCGCCCCAGTCGAGTCCCCATGACTCGCGACGATCGAGAAAGTGCGTCCTCCGGTTCCCTTTGCCGTAGGCCTTGTCCTCTTCCTCCCGAGTGACGACTTTCAGTTGGTCCAACGATTGCTCTTCGCATTCAAACCGAAGGCATAGATTCGAGCCATCGTGCATTAGAAGCACCTTCGTGCGCTCAGAATTCCGGCCGACGCGGTCACTCAGGCCATCAATCCGGGTCGCCTTGCTCCAATCGACCGATCCTACCGCCGGCAAATCAAGCGATGGGGGAGGCATACTTTCCGCCTTCCCAACAGCCTTCGAGTGCGCAATCCGGAAGCCTCCCGAGTTTCGGTCCACGTCGTAGTGAACGAGAGATGTCTTCCCTATGCGGCTCAACTGGGCCGGCCCGGTATTGGGCCTATGCAAACGACTGATATCCACCCCCCAGATCGAATCCTTTCCCACCGTGGGTCGAAGCGAATTCCAGGGAACCTCCATCGTTACCTTCCAACCCTGTTCTGAGCGGGTGGTCGTCACCTTGGTTTTGGATTTCCATGCCGGCGACATGGTTCCTCCACCCCAGGGGTCGTAAAACACGTCAAGCAGGGCACCGTTCGGATTGACGGCGATAAAATAATAAGCCCCCTCCATGAAGACGCGATTCGCGCTGGCCGGACGCGGCTTTAACTGGGAGCGAAGTTCCTCTGGATTCGGGGCCAGATGGATCAGCTCAAAATTCGACCAATCCCGGCCGACCCCCACCGGGGTTAAACAGAGCACAACGCATTCGTCGAGCAGGACCGATTGGGTCGGCTTCTTCAATTCGCGGGCCCATCTCGTTTCCTGTCCCGGCGTCATTCCTTTGTAAAGCAGGGGTTTGAAAGCGGCAAAATCACCGCTCCAGAAAGTCTTCACTTTCTTGGGTAGATTGTCCACCAAGGGCGTAACCGCCTTTAATTGGCCGGGTTTAGATTCCGGACAGGTCACCGTGATGACCAACTTGCCGCCGTCACAACGAATCTCGGCATGAGCGGCCGATTTAGGCGATTGACCCGTAGGGTCAACAAAGGCACCGGTTTTGAGGTTCTGCCTTGAGGAAACCGTAATCCGCTTGAGAGCCTTGGCTCGATCTAAATCAAGGGCGTTCTGGAAAGCAAGCGCTGGTGGCGGCTTTAGTTCCCATGAGTGTCTCGCAATCAGGGCGTCCAGTCGCGCACGGCTGATCCCCAATTCCTGTGCGAACTCATTACCGCGCTCTAAGACACTCCAGTAGTTCAGACGTACGATATCACTAAAAGGGCGGCCGAATTTCTTCTCGATGCGCGCTTGGTCTTTCTCAATGGATTGGGCCACCACGACACCAGGACTCAGCCAGATGACAGTTCCAAGGAGTAGGCAAACCAACAACCGTAAGACATATCCATGTTGGATAAGATTTTGCATTGCGTTCGGTGATTCGTGTATTGGTGAGAAATAGAATTACCGGAGGCTACTCACGTTTTTATCTTGAGTCGCCCAAAATATATTGGGAAAGAAGGAAACGGCTTTCATGCCACCGAGCATACCCGCGCCAAGGCTGGGCGTCAATGGTGGGGCAGCAGGAGGGGCGTTAGGGGGTTACTTCGTGGGGTTGTGTTTGATTCTGCAATTCGGCAACGCCTTTTTCAGTTCAGCAATCTCAACAAAGGTGAGGTTGAAATTGTTCCTGAGATCCAGATCCTTTAACTGCGTGAGCTTCTCAAATCCCCTCACGTCGGTCAGTTGATTGGAATGGATGCCCAGATCCGTCAACTGCGTGAGTTTCTCCAGACCCTTCACATCGGTCAGTTGATTTCTGCCGAGCCACAGCAACTTTAATTGCGTTAGGTTCTCCAGACCCTTCACATCAGTCAGGTGATTGGTGTCGAGCACTAGCGCCGTTAACTGCGTGAGCTTCTCCAGAGCTGTCACATCGGTCAGTTTTCTTTGACGGATATCCAGTTTATTCACCTTCTCCAAATCCGCCTTGGTGAGTTCGCCGGTGGGCTTGTTGATGTATTGGCGAATCGCTACCTCAATCTTGACGTTATTAGAGTTGCTTGGATCAGAAACCCACCCCTCGGTCTCCCCGTTGTCTTCGCCGTCGCCTTCGCCACCATAGTGGTGCCCGTTGTGGTCATCGCCGTGCCCGTTGTGGTCATCGCCGTGCCCGTTGTGGTCGTATCGCGACAAATAATAATCCCCCATTACCCCCATTAACACAAACCCTATCGGCCCAATGGGCGGGAGCATTTCCAAGAGGGGTGGAGCCTGGTGGTGGCTAGGGTGACTGTCGTGGCGGTGCTGGTACGGCACATGCTCGGGATGTTTGTCAGTTGTTGAACTGGAAGCAGCACCACCAGCTATCAGCACCAGAGCGAGTAAGAGTATCACAGCTTTCACGCCACCGAGCATACCCACGCCAAGGCTGAGCGTCAATGGTGGGGCAACTTGCCTGCCTGCCGATCCAAGGCCGCGTTAATTCTGTAACGACTTGACAAAGAAGCATTGGCATTTAACGTACCGAGAATGAAAAACCTCCTGCTTTTGGTGATGGCTGTGGTGATGGCGGGCTGTGCTTCAGCACCAGAGCGAGTGAGACGGCGTAGAGGGCTTGCACGCCACCGACCATACCCACCGCAAGGCCGACGTCAATTCTGGGGCAGGATGGTTGGAAGTGCCAGCAGGGACTTTAGGGCCAGAAGATTTTGCATTTCAGAAACATTCCATCCTTTCTCGTTCATTGATTTGGCAGAAAAACCACGATAGGCTCAAATGCCGATGAGTAAATGTCCAATAGTCTTTCTAGCATGGAGTACTGCCTTGGCCAGCGCTGCTCCGGTTGATCCTCTCAGTTTCAACCGCGATATTCGTCCTATTCTCTCTGAAAACTGCTACCAATGTCATGGCCTCGACAGTGCTGCCCGCAAGGCTAAACTGCGCCTCGATCGTGAGGCGGATTCGCGCTTGGAACTAAAATCCGGTGTCAGGGCCATCGTCCCCGGCAACCTTGAGGACAGCGAACTAATCCACCGAATCACTGCCGCCGACGCTGATGAGCGCATGCCGCCCACCAAGGCCAAAAAGAACCTCACGCCAACACAAATCGCCCTCCTTCGCCAATGGGTGAAGGAAGGAGGCAAATATGAGAAGCATTGGTCGTTCATCCCGCCCAAGGCCGCCCCTCTGCCCGTCGTCAAACAAAAGAACTGGCCTCGCAATGCCATTGACCATTTCGTCCTTGCACGACTGGAGGCAGAGGGTCTCAAGCCATCCACCGCCGCCGACAAGGCCACCGTGCTTCGCCGTGTGTCCTTTGACCTTACCGGCCTGCCGCCGACCCTCAAGGAACTTGATGCCTTTCTCACCAACAAATCCCCCAAGGCTTATGAAAAAGCTGTCGACCGCCTGTTAGCCTCGCCGCGTTACGGTGAGCACATGGCGCGGTATTGGCTTGATGCCGCGCGCTATGCCGATACGCACGGCTTCTTCACCGACGATGAGCGATCAATGTGGCGCTGGCGTGACTGGGTGATTAATGCCTTCAACCGCAATATGCCGTTCGACCGGTTCACCGTGGAGCAACTTGCCGGTGATTTGCTGCCCAAGCCAACTGTCAGCCAGCGTATCGCGACCGGATTCAACCGCAATAACATGACAACGCGGGAGTCCGGGGTGATTGACGAAGAATATCGCGTTGAATATGTAGTCGATCGCCTGAAGACAACCTCGACCGTTTGGCTCGGCTTGTCCATCGGCTGCGCACGATGCCACGAACACAAATACGACCCCATCTCGCATGAAGAGTTCTACCAGCTATTCGCATTTTTCAACAATGTTCCGGAGACCGGATTGCAGAGGAGCGTGGGGAATGCGCCGCCGCTACTGAAAATACCGGCATCGGATTTCAAGGCTCGGCTCGATGAGATGCGTCGAAACTTGACGGCAGCGGAAGCTGCGTTCAAACAGCTTGAACCAGAACTCGTCGCCGCCCAGTTAAATTGGGAGAAGACAGCATTGGTCAATCTGCCTGACCCGCCCGCGAAGGGACTCGTCAAGCACTTCAACATGGAAAAATCAGATCAAACTTCCCGGCCGGAAATTCTACGTAAACAGCCGAATGAAGGGCGACAGGCTGGGAAGCCCGACCTGCAGCCGGCATTACTGGGTGTGGCAGCCAGTTTTGATGGCGATGCAGTTATTGAATCGAAAGGCGGAATCAACTTCGACCAGACTGATGCTTTCTCGTATGGCGCTTGGGTCAATTTAACTTCAGGTTCACCCGCTTGTGTAATTTCGAAAAACGACGATGTTATCAACCTGCGTGGATTCGACCTGATGATCCGTAAAGGGAAGGCCGTTGCACATTTGATCCATAAATGGAATAGCAGCGCCATTCAGGTCATGACCAAGACCTCAATTCCCAGAAACCAATGGCAGCATCTAATGGTCACGTACGATGGATCGGGCAAGGCGGCGGGCGTGAAGATATATCGCGACGGCGAGCCGCAGCCGCTCGACATCCGACACGACAGCCTGCAAGGAACGATCAGAACTGAGCAGTCATTGCGGATCGGGCGGCGCAGTACCAGTGCCGCGTTCGTGGGGTGGATTGATGAAGTGGGCATTTACGACCGTGAACTTGCTAGCGATGAAGTCCGTCGACTGGTGGCCAGTCAGTTGGTGCGCGCGTTGGTGGGGATTCCGGTTGAGAAGCGTACCCCTGACCAGCAGAAAATGCTCCGCGAGTTCTTCTTGGCCAAACACGCTCCACCGAGACTGCAGCAGGCACACGGGATTGTTATTAAATTTCGCCGCCAGGTGAGGGAGATCGAAAGTGGAGTCCCCACATCAATGGTGATGCAGGAAATGCCCGAGCCGCGTGATACTTTTTTCCTGCGACGTGGTCAGTACGATCAGCATGGCAGAAAAATTACCGCTGGGGTCCCTGTGAGTTTGCCGTCGTTACCTAAGGAAGCGTCTGCAAATCGACTTGGGTTCGCTCGCTGGCTGGTCGATCCGTCACATCCGTTGACGGCACGGGTTACGGTCAACCGTTTCTGGCAACAATATTTTGGAACCGGCATTGTTAAGACCGTCGAGGATTTAGGGACGCAGGGAGAATGGCCAAGCCACCCAAAATTACTCGACTGGCTGGCCGTGGAGTTCATCGAGCGCGGCTGGGACGTGAAACACATGCAGCGCTTGATTGTTACGTCGGCAACCTACCGGCAGTCCGCAAAGGTGGGTTCGGCCGGAAAGATGTCCCGAGACAGAAGTCGTGAGATTTCCGGTCTCAAACTCACAAGAGTACCGTTAATTCATATGGACCCCGAAAACCGGCTTCTGGCACGTGGGCCTCGACTTCGTCTTGATGCTGAGGTGATTCGTGACAACGCACTGGCCATCAGCGGTCTGCTGGTTGAACGACTCGGCGGCCCAAGTGTGAAACCATACCAACCGGAAGGATTGTGGGCGGCCGTTTCCTACGATGGAAACTTGAAGTACCAGCAGGATCACGGGGACGATTTGTACAGACGCAGCATGTATACGTTTTGGAAACGCCAAAGTCCGCCGCCGGGAATGTTGACATTTGACGCACCCACACGCGAAACCTGTACCGTTCGTCGTCCGCGCACAAATACTCCCCTGCAGGCGTTGGCATTGATGAATGATGTGACTTTCGTCGAGGCGTCTCGCGTTCTGGCACGCCGAATGATGACTGAGCCGAAGGAGTCGGGCGCAACCGCACGAATTCGGTTCGCGTTTCGCCTGGCAACGGCAAGACATCCGCAGTCCGACGAAACAAGGATTCTGCTCGATATATTCCAAAAACAACTTGGCGTATATCGGCGCAACAAGAAGGCGGCGGATAGGTTGCTTGGTGTTGGGGAGTCGCCGCGTGATAAGTCTCTTGATGTGGCCGAACATGCGGCTTGGACAACCGTTGCGAGCATTATCCTGAACATGGATGAGACTGTGACGAAGAACTAGTTCATGTGAAATCTCAATGAATCCACTTTTGGCACAACAAGCGTTTCAAACACGTCGCGAGTTTCTTGCTCGATCGGCCAATGGGATTGGGACCATAGCGCTGTCGTCGTTATTGAATCCACACCTTTTTGCCGCTTCTCCAGACGGGTCTGGAAAGACGCGGGGCATCCTTGGCGAAACGCATTTCACGCCCCGCGCGAAACGCGTGATCTACCTGTTCATGCACGGTGGCCCGTCGCAGATGGAGCTGTTCGATTATAAGCCGCAGCTCTGGGAAATGCAGGGCACCCAACTGCCCGATTCCGTTCGTGGCAACCAACGTCTGACGGGCATGACGTCGAAGCAGAAAACCCTGCCGATCGCCTCGCCACAGCAGTTCAAGTTCAGACAGCACGGCAAGAGTGGCGCATGGGTTAGCGATCTGATGCCGAATCTTGCGAATGTGGCAGACGAAATCTGTTTCGTCAAATCACTCAATACCGAGGCGATCAATCACGATCCAGCCGTAACACTTATGCAAACGGGGCACCAGCAACCTGCCCGTCCTAGTCTCGGTGCCTGGGCGAGCTACGGCATCGGCAGCGAAAACTCCGATCTGCCCGCATTCACGGTGCTGATTTCACAAGGCAGCGCGGCCCGGCCGGCTGATCCGCTGTATGCGCGGTTGTGGGGTACAGGATTTCTTCCGTCCAGCCATCAGGGTGTCAACTTTCGCAAGAGTGGAGATCCTGTGCTCTACCTGTCGAATCCACCTGGCATTGATGCGGCGACACGGCGGCGTCTGCTCGACGGTTTGGCCAAACTGAATCGCAAGGCATACAAGGCCTTTGGCGATCCCGAAATTGAAACGCGTATCGCCCAGTACGAATTGGCTCACCGAATGCAAACGTCTGTACCCGAGTTGGCCGACCTCTCCGGCGAGACTCAGCAGACGTTTGACTTGTACGGCGAGGATGCTCGCAAGCCAGGCACGTTTGCCGCCAATTGTCTGCTAGCCCGGCGCCTGGCCGAGCGCGGCGCGCGGTTCATTCAGCTTTATCACCGCGGCTGGGACCAGCACTACAACCTTCCCAGTGACATTCGGCTGCAGAGCCGTGACGTGGACCGTCCTTGTGCTGCGCTGATATCTGATTTAAAGCAACGTGGCCTGCTGGAAGAAACGCTGATCATCTGGGGCGGCGAATTTGGCAGGACGGTTTACAGTCAAGGAAAGCTAAGCGCCACCGATTATGGTCGTGACCATCACGGCCGCTGCTTCACCATGTGGTTGGCCGGTGGCGGCATCAAACCAGGCATCAGCTACGGAGAAACTGACGACTACAGTTATAACATCGTCCGCGATCCTGTCCACGTCCACGATTTGAATGCCACCATCCTGCGCTGCCTAGGCATTGATCACGAGCGTTTGACGTTCAAATTTCAGGGCCGCCAGTTTCGCCTAACCGATGTCCACGGCAAGGTGGTGAAGAAAATTCTCACCTGACCAAATCTTGTCTTTTATACCGAATCCAGCTCAGCGGGTGATGTCTATCTCAATGTGGTAGCCGTCAGGATCTTGGAAAAACGGGGGAGTTTCTCCTCTTTCCCCCAAACAACGGGATCACCGTATGCTATCAGCGACTTGAAGTCCTTCGGTAAAGATTTAGACGGTGAAGATCATCCCACCCCCAGAGCGAGCAAGAGATCGCAGGGCGGGATGTTCATTTTGTTGCGTTGCTGTAGATTCTGCACTTTGGCAATGCTGCCCGTATCTGGGCAACCTGTGCGTTGGGGAGGTCGGGGTTGTTCCTGAGGTCCAGATGATTCAATAGCTTAAGCTCCTTCAAGGCGCTCAAGTCGGTGACCTGGTTATAGCCAAGATCCAAATACCTAAGCTGCCTTAGCTCCTTTAAGGCACTCACATCATGGAGCTGGTTGTGATTGATGCTCAGTTCCTTCAGCTGCCTGAGTTCCTTCAAGCTATCCGCATCACCCAGTTGGTTGCTTTCAAGGTGTAGCGAGGTTAATTCCCTTAGCTCCCTCAAGGCGCTCACATCACGGATCTGGTTGCTGTTAAGCCATAGCCACCTCACCTGCTTTAGCCCCTTCAAGGCGCTCACATCGCTGATCTTTCTACGGGTAAGATCCAGCGCCGTGACTTTCCCCAAGTCTGCCCCAGTAAGTGTGCCCGTGGGCTTATCGAGTCGGAACCGAATCTCCTTCTCAATCGCCGCCTTGGCCTTTGGGCTATTTGGAACGATCTTCGGCTTCTTCTCCGCTGCCAAGACGGATTGGCCTATCACCACCGCTAGCATGAACATCATGGCTTTCATCGCCCCCGACTATACCACCGCCACCGAGCGGGGCAAGTGTTTGGGAGAGGAGTTAGGAACAACAACTGCCGTCACAGCCGCTGCACTGCTTGCACGTGCAAGCCTTACCAGTGCCGTTAGCGTCTCGGGCTTGGCTTTCCTTTGGTGCAGAAGCACACCCCACCCCCAGCACCAGAGCGAGTAAGACGGCGTAGTAGGTGGTGGAGGGCATTGGGGTTAGTTCTTCTTCACCCGACCCGTGTGCCTGGCATTCTGCCCACGCATGGGCCACGGGCTATTGGCGGGGGCTTTACTGGCGGTTTTGAGGGCGTAGAGCTTTTTGTCATGTGACCCGACGTAAACCGTGCCATCAGACCCGATGGCGGGGGAGGACGACACCCCTCTTACAGTCCTCCCAAAATAATTCTTCCACTCTCCCGTTTCAAATTCCCATTTCTTCGTCCCCGTCTGGCCATCCAGCGCGTAGACTTTTTTGTCAAATGACCCGACGTAAACGGTGCCATCAGACCCGATGGCGGGGGAGGACCACACACTACCTCCCGTTTCAAATTCCCATTTCTTGACCCCGCTCTTGCCATTGATGGCATAGAGCTTGTGATCCGTTGACCCGATGTAAACGGTGCCATCAGTCCCGATGGCGGGGGAGGAGTTCACAGCATGTCCCGTTTTAAATTCCCATTGCTTGACCCCACTCTTGCCGTCTAGCGCGTAGACCTTGAAGTCAGATGACCCAACGTAAACGGTGCCATCAGTCCCGATGGCGGGGGAGGAGTAAACAATGCCTCCCGTTTTAAATTCCCATAGCTTGACCCCACTCTTGCCGTCCAGAGCGTAGACCTTGTGGTCAAATGACCCGACGTAAACGGCGCCATCAGTCCCGATGGCGGGGGAGGAGCGCACATAACTCCCCGCAACAAATTCCCATTTCTTTACCCCGCTCTTGCCGTCCAGTGCGTAGACCTTGTTTGTCTCTGAGCCTACATAAACACTACCATCAGACCCGATGGCGGGGGAGGACCACACACTGCTTCCAGTTGCGAATTCCCATAGCTTGGCCCCACTCTTGCCATCCAGTGCGTAAACCTTGCTATCCTTCATATCCAATGACCCGACGTAAACGGTGCCACTCGACCCGATGGCGGGGGAGGAGTACACCACACCACCCGTTTCAAATTTCCAAAGGAGTTGTCCTGGGCGATCAGAATCAAGCGGGCGACCCGCCTGTGAACGAGCCAGGTCATTCCCCAAGGGCGACTGAGCCCCCGTGTTTTCCGGTTCCAAATCCCCATGCCCCGACGCCAGCCCGCCGGAATGGGTGCCTCGCAAAGACAAGCGAAGAGCTCGATTTGCCGATACAATCCCGCCTCCGTCTTTTTGTCGTGGTTGGACAGGGGCTTGAAGGATGGATGCCGAAAATAGTGGATGAGAAATGAACACTATCGAGGCCAGAAAAAGGAAAATCACTGGCTTTTTCATAGATTCATCAGTGGTTGAATAAGGGTCTGCAATGCTATGCCAACTCTAGTGTCTACATCGCAAATAGCGTCAGTATTCTTACAATCTTTACAAACTTCATACTCAGAACAACGTATTTGGAAACACCAACACCCCACACGGATAATAAAAAATAAGGGAAGCGGATTTTGACCCTAGCGTACCTTTTGTCTGATGAGCGACGGCAATTCCATTCTCTACCGCCGGATCATTTGGGCCTACTTTCGTGCCTGCTCGACTTGTAGGTCTCGCAGTCAAGCACTCTTCTACCCATACGCTCAATGCACGATTGCCGACCGTGCTGAGAGTACCTTCGCGCCCTTTTACACCACCCCTCCGCCGCTGGCAACACAGTACGAGGCTAGGACAGCCTTTGCCTCACCATCACTGTCCATCTCTCCTCCCATGAAACAACCGCGCCGAGAGAGGAAACTGGAGCCATACAACCGCTACCCCAAGCATCGTCAGAGTCCACGCGAGGAACTCAATGAATGGTACCGTAATCGACCAGTCGGATGGGACGAAGCCAAGGATGGTGCCTTCTGGGGTTATCGTGGAAGGCGGGGTGCCAGGATGTGATCCTTTTGCCCAAAAAAATCCGAGAGGGCTAACCCGTCTGCGCTTGGGGTGAAAGGTGGATGGGGCACCCCCGCCCCCCGTTCTTGTAACCCTATATTGTAACCCGATGGAAATATTTGGGAGGATTCCATAGCAGTGGAGAGTACGAGCCTCACGCACTAAAGCTTCATAAATGGCCTTTTGATCACTCCAGATGAGTGAGATTAATTATGGACAAAACGTCCTGTTTGAATTTAGAAGACCGCTGCTCTATCCAACTGAGCTACGGGAGCCCTTGGCGCTCGCATGTTAACGTTGCGCGCGAGGGCAATCAAGCCAGAGATATCGAAAGTGATACTTGAAAACGCCCGGGATTCATCGGACGATTTCGGGAGGAAGCTTGGATATGAACCCCATCACTGAAAACCAACTCATGGTCAATCGCCGGGAATTTTTTGGGCGGTCGTCTGTGGGGATTGGGTCGGCGGCTTTGGGTGGGTTGTTGGCGAGGGATGGGATGGCGCAGGGTGTGGGTGGATTGGGCACGTTGCCGCATTTTGCACCTAAAGCGAAGCGGGTGGTTTATTTGTTCATGAACGGTGCTCCGACGCATACGGATTTGTTTGATTACAAGCCGTTACAAAAACAGATGCATGGGCAACCGGTGCCGCAGTCGTTTGTGGAGGGCAAACGGTTTAGCACGATGACCGGGAATCCGAAGGGCAAGGTGATGCTCGCGCCGGTGGAGCCTTTCAAGCAGCACGGACGGAGCGGGGCGTGGGTGAGCAATTTTCTGCCGCACATCGCGCAGGCGGCGGACGATATTTGCTTCATCAAAAGCATGCACACCACGCAGGTGAACCACGCACCGGCGGTGTCGTTTTTCCTTTCCGGCGGCGAAATGCCCGGCCGGCCGACGATGGGCGCGTGGCTCAGCTACGGCCTCGGTAGCGACACGGAAAATCTGCCGGCGTTTGTCGCCATGACCAGTGTGAGCAAAGGCACGACGTGCGGGCAGATTTTTTATGACTACTATTGGGGCAGCGGATTTTTACCGACTCGCTTTCAGGGCGTGAAATTTCGTGGCGGCGGCGCGCCGGTTTTGTATTTGAAAAATCCCGCTGGTCTCGCGAGCAGCACGCGGCGCGGGATGCTCGATGACCTCGCGCAGCTCAACCAAATGCGTCACGCGGAATTTGGTGATCCAGAAATCCTCACGCGCATCGCGCAGTACGAGATGGCGTATCGCATGCAGACGAGTGTGCCGGAGTTGACGGATGTTTCCACCGAACCCAAAAGCGTGCTGGACCTCTACGGGCCGCAAGTGAAAGAGCGCGGCACCTTCGCGTACAATTGCCTCATGGCGCGGCGTCTGCTCGAGCGCGGCACGCGGTTTGTGCAGGTGATGCACGCAGGCTGGGATCAACACGGCAGCGTGACCACCGAGCTGTACACGCAGTGCAAAGACACGGACCAACCAAGCGCCGGTCTCCTACAGGATTTAAAACAACGCGGCTTACTCGACGACACACTCGTCATTTGGGGCGGCGAATTCGGCCGCACGCCCTTCCTCCAAGGCGACATCAACAACCGCCCCAAGTGGGGTCGTGACCATCACCCGTACGCCTTCACCCTTTGGATGGCTGGAGGTGGCGTGAAAGGCGGTATCACCCACGGCGCCAGCGACGAACTCGGCATGAGCGCCGTCGAAAGCCCCGTCCACGTCCATGATTTTCAAGCCACGCTGCTGCACTTGCTCGGCATCGACCAC